>RCND010000030.1_pt1 | contig 67016 bp, 58 predicted proteins | sample 2041351 | NCBI WGS metagenome assembly RCND01 (sample SAMN09708230, study PRJNA481090) | Marine sediment metagenome, whole genome shotgun sequencing project. | biome: marine sediment; feature: ocean; material: sediment; isolation source: Sewage treatment plant 12B marine sediment (STP12B) ... | reverse complement strand
AGCAGAACAGACAACTCCGGGTTCTGATTCAAGCCATGGCCAATTGCACTGGAGTCCGACAAGCCGATTTCGTTCCGGTCTTTATTCATTGTGTCAGTTGCCGGGAATATATGATGCGTGGTAAACAGGCCGTACGGATAATTTCCTCTTTATTGTCGTCTGTCATTTTCCATTGAATCGTATCTTTGACCCCATCATCGACGACGATTTCAAACTGTCCGGTTTCGATACCATCACCCGCCAATTCCAGATAGGCGACCAGTTCCGCCAAACCTTGCTGTAACGGCCTGTCCTGACACAATTGCCGTAGCGACACCTGGGGTTTATTCTGTAAAGACTGACGGACATATTGCGCGAGTGCCGGTTTGTCGACCACGAACTGTTTATACATGGCGCTGGTGTTCAAATCGGCATCCCCCTCCTCTAACTCAACGTCAGGCATCCTTGATTTCAAAGGTGGTTTGAACAAGGGTCGCTCCATGGGCAGCTCACTGTCGGCCGCAACATTTTCCAGCATCATAAATTTACTGCCAACAGTTGCACCGAACAGGGTATCTTTCGAAGCCAGTGTCTTTTTTTCAATCTCGTGCAATATCTCCATAATATATCGGTTTTCAAGCCAGGCCTGGTCATCCAGAAACCGTCTCAATTGTTGCGATAATTTTGCCACTGTCCGTTGTGCATGCTCTCCGGCTTCCAACCAGTCGTAATGTATGCGTCGTATACGCTTATCAGGATTCAATTCAGCAACCGCCGACAGGCTTAAGACCTGCTGCAGCATTTCGGTAAATTCTTGCTGCCGTTGAGATGACATCAAAAAATCCCAGAAAGCCTGGAAGCTCCTGCCCTGATCCGAATCGGAAATGGCATCCCGTTCCCCCATAATTTGATTCAGAAGCTCACCTTTGTTGCCTTCCCATTGGGCGATTCGCTCGCGCACACTGCGGTCCAGACCACGAAAGTTGTACTCCACTTCTCGAAAATCAGCCAGTAATTCCCGGGCCTGCTGATCAAATTGCATAAAGCGATCCTTCACCGCAGTATCTTCCAGAATGGGCATATTACCCGCCATTACCTGGGCTATGTCTGCATCAATTTCTGCTCGTCGCTTACGTAATTCGTGCAGACGAATCTCCGGATCATCTGTGCTGCCTTCGGTGATCTGTTTTAGCAATTCGAACAATGTCAGCAAGCGGGATTCAGTCCCCACAAAACTACGTTGACTGAGTGAATCCAGCCAGCCCACTACCTTTTCGGTTGCCGGGGTCAGATCGAACTGAATTTCATCAGAATCCTGCTTGTAGAACTTACGTAGCCATCCCTTTTCCGTTTCTGCCCAATCGTCAAGGTATTGTTTGGCTGATTTTGGATAATATGATTCACCGTATTGCTCCCGCAAGGCAAACAGGTCGTCTTCGAGGGCTTCCACCAGATCTGCCTGAGCCTTTATTCGGACATTTGGAGTAATAAAAACTTTTTGCAAAAAACTCACAATAAGGGGTGCATGGGGGCTGTTTAACAAGCGCCAGGCCGGGTGGTTCTGCCGCAGTGCGTCGAGGGTGTGGTAATCAAGTGTCATGGCGTCTGATTTTAAACCAAATCAATCAGACAATCGCTGAAAGCATGGTCTTTGGCGGTAAACGATTATCACATGCTGATCAATGATGCCTGGCTTGGCACAGGTGCCGTCTGTGGGTGAGCGGATGGCAATGCATCTTCTTTAGTGAACTCTCACTCTTGAAAATATTATTATTTAAGTATTGCCATTACTCGGTATTTAATATGTTGACACAAACAAGTTCCAGTAATACCATTAACGCTGTAGGAATTTTTCTACAGGCAATAAAAAACCCGTGCTGGAACACGGGCTTTTTAAACCATTAACCGGTCAGGCAAAGCCTGGTGGCTAGCTAAAGTCGCTTTACTAAGCAAATGAAGTGTACTCCATGCATGACCCTCTCGCCAAGTCTACCAAGCATCAGGAGTAAAGAAGATGCCGAAAGAAACCACAGTCACACTGAAAGGCAGTTCAGGACGTTCTTATGAATTTGACGTATATCCGTGGAACACATCGTTCAACCCCATTGGCGGGGTCTATGCCGTGTTAAAAAGGAATGGGTCAAATTTCATTATCCTCTATATCGGCCAAACCAATGATTTGTCAGAGCGCTTTGACAACCACCATAAACAAAATTGTTTCGATTGTAACGGGAAGACACATATTGCAATTCATGCCGAGTCATCTGAGTCTCGTCGGTTTGATATCGAAACCGATCTGGTTCGGAATTACTCACCAACGTGCAATGATTGAGATAGCAGGGCAAATATTGTGAGCACACATGTAAAAAAAATTGCGGACTATGCCGAGGTTTTGCCAGGATATTCCCTCCAGGTTCGTGCCGAACACGAGCCTGGGGGTTCACATCAGGTCATTATGGGGAAGCATGTGACTGGTGTTGAAGTTTATCGTTACACTGAAAAAGATAAACTTTGTATCACCCCTTCTCGATCAGTACAAAAGTACAGAATACGAAATGGTGACGTTTTGTTTGTTTCCAGAGGGATTCGAAACCACGCAACTCTATTGAAATCAGTACCCAGCAGAACGATAGCCTCCGCAACCTTTTACATACTGCGCCCTCATGAAAATTTAGACTCGGGCTATCTCGCCTGGTGTCTCAACCAGGCTCCCATACAAGCTAAAATCGCACAAGTTCGAACAGGTGCTGGAACACCAATTGTTCAACGCAAAATTTTTTCAGACATTAAGATCCCTATTCCCTCAATGGAAAAGCAAGAACAACTTGCTGCACTGGGCAACCTCATGACCCGTGAACAGAAATTACGGCAGAAACTCGTTGAGGAAACCATCAAATTACATCGCGCTCAGGGCCAGAAAATTTTCAATTCCCTGACAACCACCATCAACCAGGATTAGAACCAGAAATGGCCGACAAGATCAAACAATCAGAAATCAACGCTACAGCATGGGCAGCCTGCGATACTTTCCGGGGTGTAGTGGATCCAGCTCAATACAAGGACTACATCCTTGTGATGCTTTTCCTCAAATACATCTCTGATGTCTGGAAAGACCACTACGAAAAGTACCAACAGCAATACGGCGAAGATGATGTGCGAATCCGCCGCCGTCTTGGCCGGGAACGCTTTGTACTTCCAAAAGACAGCAGCTTTAATGACCTGTATGAAGCACGCAACGAGGCCAATATTGGTGAACGAATCAATATCATGTTGGATGCAATCGAAGAGGCTAACAAGGTCAAACTGGAAGGTGTGTTCCGCAATATCGATTTTAACTCAGAGGGCAATCTGGGCAAGACCAAAGAACGTAACCGTCGCCTCAAGCATCTGCTGGAAGACTTTAACAAACCCCAACTCGACATGAGCCCATCACGTGTTTCCGAAGATGTTATCGGCAATACCTATATCTACCTGATCGAACGATTTGCCTCCGATGCGGGTAAAAAGGCAGGCGAATTTTACACCCCGCACAAGGTATCTGAACTGCTAGCCCGACTGGTTCAACCCAAGGCAGGTGACCGCATTTGTGACCCCTCCTGTGGTTCAGGCGGTCTATTGGTGGAAGCTGCACGAGAAGTCGGTGGTCGGGATTTTGCCCTCTTCGGCATGGAAGTGAACGGCAGCACTTGGGCACTGGCAAGAATGAATATGTTCCTGCACAGCATGGATGGTGCACGCATAGAATGGTGCAACACGCTGACCGGCCCGGCATTGGTGGAAAACGACCGCCTGATGAAATTCAATATCGTCGTCGCCAACCCACCCTTCTCATTGGACAAATGGGGACAGGACGAAGCTGAAAGTGATCGTTTCAACCGTTTCTGGCGTGGTATCCCACCCAAAAGCAAAGGCGATTATGCCTTTATCAGCCACATGATAGAGGCCGCACTGGAAAAAGAAGGCCGGGTTGCCGTGGTTGTTCCCCATGGCGTGCTGTTTCGTGCTGGCGCCGAAGGCAGAATCCGCCGCAAACTCATCGAAGACAACCTGCTTGATACCGTAATCGGTCTGCCGGGCAACCTGTTTCCAACCACAGGTATACCGGTAGCCATTCTTATATTCGACCGGTCAAGGGAGCGAGGAGGCGCCAATGAACAGACCAAAGACGTGATGTTCATCGATGCCAGCCGGGATTTTGAGTCTGCGAAAAACCAGAACACTCTCACGGAGGCCCAACTTCGAAAAATAGTTGCGACTAGACAAGCGAGAAAAGATGAAGATAAGTACGCCCACGTCGGTAGTTTCGATGAAATAAAGGAAAACGACTTCAACCTGAATATTCCCCGCTACGTCGATACCTTTGAGGAAGAGGCGGAGATTGATATAGATACCGTGCAAAAAGAAATCGACAAACTGGAAAAAGAACTGGTAGAAGCGCGCAAAGAAATGACGGCCAGGCTGACGGAGATCGTGCGTTGAAACACAATAAACCTGACAAATTGCAAATCCGAAACAGCACCTCCGAGTTCCTGATCTTTAGCGCACAGGCAGGTGAAGGAAGCATTGAAGTTCAGGTAGCAGAGGAAACACTCTGGTTGACCCAGAAGCTGATGGCTGAGCTATTTAGTGTGGATGTGCGCACTATCAGTGAGCACCTGCAAAACATCTTCCAGAGCGAGGAATTACAGGAAGAGGCAGTTATCCGGAAATTCCGGATAACTGCCGCAGATGGAAAAAAATACATGACTCAGTTCTACAGCCTGGACGCCATCATTTCGGTCGGCTACCGGGTAAACTCTATCCGCGCGACACAATTCCGCCAGTGGGCAACTCAAATATTGCGGAACTTTGCCATACGTGGATATGTGCTTGACAAGGAAAGGCTGAAAAACGGTACTTTCCTCAATGAAGAATATTATGATCACCTGCTGGAAGAAATCAGGGAGATTCGGGCCAGCGAACGCAAGTTCTACCAGAAAATCACCGATATCTACACCACCGCCATGGATTACAACCGGGATGCACCGACCACCCGGACGTTTTTTGCCACAATACAAAATAAGCTTCATTATGCCATGCATGGTCACACCGCCGCCGAGCTCATCAGGAGCCGGGCCAATAGTAATAACCCACACATGGGTCTTACCACCTGGAAAAACGCGCCTGGCGGAAAAGTAGTCAAAAGCGATATTGCTATCGCCAAGAACTATCTGACAGAAAAGGAGCTGAAATCCCTCGACCGCTTCGTGACCATGTACCTCGATTATGCGGAGATGCAGGCGGATCGAAACATCCCCATGACCATGGAAGACTGGGCTGACAAACTGAACACCTTTTTGAAGTTTCATGAAACCGATGTGCTGAGTGATTCTGGCAAAGTCAAGCAGGAGATCGCCAAGGCCTTTGCTGAGAGCGAGTTTGAGAAATACCGGATTACCCAGGATCGAATGTTTGAGTCAGATTTTGATCGGGTGGTGAATGATTTGGAAGGTGGGGAATGAGCATGCTCACTTCACAGAGATCCATTAGAATACCTTCAACCTGGCGTCTGGTTCCCATCGGTGAGGTCTCAATAGAAACCCAGTATGGAACGAACGCCCCTGCCGTGACAGGTGGAAATACTAAAGTCGTTGGGATGAAGAACATCCAGAATGGTCGGGTCTTAACAGATAACCGAACCAACAGCTATGACCTTGTTGGCAAAGTCGGTATCTTTAACTCTGATGAAAAGATTGCCTTCGCATCATATTTGGTACGACTAGTCGCTGATAGAACTCTAGTGAGTCCAGAATACTTGAATTACTGGCTTAATAGCTACTCTGCTCAAACCACAATCAAGAGAATTGCCACCAGAGCTATCAGCCAAGCCAATATTAATCCTACTGAATTCAAGAAAAATTCTCTTTTGCCACTACCGCCCCTCCCAGAACAAACCACCATCGCCAACCTGCTTTCCACCTGGGATACAGCCATCGAAATAACCGAAAAGCTGATCACTACCAAGCAGGAACAGCGCAAGGGACTGATGCAGCAATTGCTTTCCGGCAAACAACGGTTTCCAGGTTTCACTAAACTCTGGCAAGAAGTCAGGCTAAGTGACGTTTTTAAACGAGTAACAAGAAAGAACAGCGCTGATGTTACTCATGTACTCACTGCGTCGGGTAAACATGGGCTAATAGACCAGAAAGACTACTTTAATCGTTCCGTATCAGGTAAATCACTCGAAGGTTATTACCATCTTAAACAGGGTGAATTTGCATATAACAGAAGTGCCATGAAGGGATACCCATACGGTGCAATAAAGCGCTTAGATGACTACACAGAAGGTGTGTTATCGACACTCTATCTTTGTTTCAAACTATCCTCCAGAGACCAAAACTCTGATTTTTTCATGCACTACTTTGAGGCCGGAAACCTCAATCGACAACTGCGAAGAATTGCGCAAGTTGGTGCCAGAGCACACGGTTTGTTAAATGTTACTGCTGGAGATTTCTTTAATCTCAGGCTTCAATTACCTGAATTAGATGAACAGAAAAGTGTCGCATGTTTCCTCAATAATTGTGATCTTGAAATCTCCTTACTACAAAAAAAATTGAACGCCTTTAGGGAACAAAAACGTGGCCTGATGCAAAAACTGCTGACGGGGAAATGGCGGGTTTGTGGGGGCGGATGTAAGGGCGAAAAATTTTTCGCCCCTACGGATACACCAACCACCAACGAATCAACAGACAACCCGGTCGAACCGCCATCCGCCAAACAATGACCTACAACCCAAAAATTCACAATCGCCGCTCAATTCGATTGCGTGATTACGACTATTCAACTGCTGGGGCATATTTTATAACTGCCTGTGCGCATGACCGTTCGTCCCTATTTGGCAACATTGTGGATAGTGCAATGCAATTAAATAGTATTGGACAGATGGTTCGCCAATGCTGGAATGATATTCCCGCCCATTTTCCTCATGTTGAATTGGATAGTGTTGTAGTGATGCCTAACCATATTCATGGGATTTTGTGCATTGTTGATTCAACTGCTGGGGCAAAAAAAAATTCGCCCCTACATCCGCCCACACATTCGCCCCAACAGACACCGTACACGCAACCAGCGAATGGCACGTCAAGAACCATCGGTTCTGTCATCCGTGGTTTCAAAATCGGTGTAACCAATTGGGTGCGAAAAAACACGACAATTAGTAATGTATGGCAACGTAATTATTGGGAACATATTGTGCGTAGCGAACAGGAACTGAAACGTATCCAGAGATATATCCAGAACAACCCAGCACAATGGGAATTGGATCACCTGAACCCAGTTGTGACCGGCCAGGTGGGTGATTTGAGTCACGACGATGGTAATGCCGAACATAGGGGCGGGTGTAAGGGCGAAAAAAATTTCACCCCTACGATCCGTGAATCAACAACAGAATATATGGTGGAGGCACAGATGGTATGAAGAGCTTCCGATTCAACGAAAAATATCTTTCCCAAATCCCGGCACTTCAGCAACTCATCAACATGGGTTTTGAACACCTGACGCCGGCGCAAGCCCTTAGCATGCGTTTAGGAAAAACGTCCAACGTCTTGCTGGAAAATGTTTTACGTAAGCAGCTCAAGAAGATCAATCGTATTTACTATAAGGGTGATCACTACCTGTTCAGCGAGGCGAATATCCAGTCCGCGATCGAAAAACTCAAAAACGTCAATTACGGTGGCCTGCTAAAAACCAATGAAACCATTTACGACCAGCTCACCCTTGGCACAGCGATGGAGCAGAGCGTTGAGGGCGATTCAAAGAGTTTCAATTTGCATTACATTGATTGGAAAAACTGGGCAGCGAACCGGTTTCATGTAACTTCCGAGTTCAGTGTTGAACGTACACGTAGTACAGAAACCGCCAGGCCGGATATTGTTCTGTTTGTAAATGGTATTCCGTTTGCGGTCATTGAGTGTAAGTCACCCAAGGTGGAAGTGGAGCAAGGCATTTCACAGTCCATTCGTAATCAACGAGATGATTACATTCCAAAGTTGTTCACCTATGTACAGCTTGTCATGTCAATGAACAAGAATGCAGCGCAATATGCGACCGTCGGTACGCCTGCAAAATTCTGGGCTGTCTGGAAAGAACGAACTGATTCGGAAGTAGCAGTCAGTGAGAGTATTAACAAAGCACTGTCCGCTCCAGATAAGGAAACACTGTTTTCAGGTGAGTTTTCCGTTGCCAGGAAGTTCTTCGATGCAATGGAAACAGAAGGCACCCGACAGATAACGGGGCAGGATCAAACCATTCACAGTCTATGCAGACCGGAACGATTGCTGGAAATGGCCTACCGCTTTAATCTGTTTGACGGCGGTCTTAAGAAAATTGCCCGCTATCAACAATACTTCGCCATTCAACGCACTTTGAGCCATGTGCAAAAACTGGACAACGAGGGCCGTCGTCGCGGCGGTATCGTCTGGCATACACAGGGTTCAGGAAAATCGTTGACGATGGTGATGTTGGCGCGCTCATTGGCTCAGGTAACAAATATTCCTAACCCCAGGATCATATTGGTCACCGACCGCAAAGACCTGGACAAACAGATCAGGGATACCTTTGCTGCCTGCGATATGGAGCCACAACAGGCAAGAACCGGTCGCGATTTATTGGAATTGGTATCAGTGAAAAAAGCGGCGGTTATCACAACGCTGGTACATAAATTCGAAAAAGCACTGAATGTCAAAAAGTACCAGGACGAATCAATCAATATTTTCATGCTGATCGACGAGAGCCATCGCACTCAGTATGGTTCCTTTGCAGCACGTATGCGGCAGATGTTCCCCAATGCCTGCTATCTTGGATTCACGGGTACACCGTTGATGAAGAAGGAGAAGAACAGTTTTGCCAGATTTGGTGGCTTAATTGATCAGTACACCATCAATCAGGCAGTCGAGGATGGTGCCATTGTGCCTTTGCTTTACGAAGGCCGCCATGTAGAGATGGAGCAGAATAAAAAGGCTATCGACCTCTGGTTTTCTCGCCATACACAAGGGTTGACCGAGGCACAGAAAGCAGATTTAAAAAGAAAGTATGCCCGCGCAGAAATGCTAAACAAGACCGATCAGGTCATCTATATGCGTGCATTTGATATCTCCGACCACTACCGCAGCAATTGGCAGGGAACTGGCTACAAGGCACAACTGGTTGCACCGGGAAAACCCGCCGCACTGAAATACCAGAAATACCTGGATGAACTTGGTTTTGTTTCATCCGATGTTGTGATTTCCGGCCCGGACGCTCGCGAAGGATTCGAAGATGTTGACGACGAACCGACGGATGAAGTTGTCAGGTTCTGGCGAAAAATGATGAAGCGTTATGGCTCAGAGGAGGAGTACAACAAGCAAATTATTAACCGTTTCAAATACGGGGAAGATCCTGAAATTCTGATCGTGGTAGACAAATTGCTAACAGGCTTTGATGCACCTAGAAATACCGTCATGTACCTGACCCGAAAACTTCGTGAACACACCCTTTTGCAAGCCATAGCCAGGGTGAACCGGATATATGAAGATGTAAATGGGAGCTACAAAGAATTTGGCTATATTGTGGATTATGCCAGTGTGTTGGGTGAATTGGATAAGTCCCTGGCTATGTACAGTGAATTCGAAAGATTCGATGAAGAAGACCTGGCCGGCACACTGATCAGCGTACAGTCTGAGGTTGAAAAGCTGCCGCAACGCCATTCTGACCTATGGGATGTATTCAAGGAAGTAAGAAACCAGTACGACGAGGAAGCCTACGAGTCGCTTTTGGGGAATGATGAGCTGAGAGATGATTTTTATGAACGCTTAACGGATTACAGCATGACATTAGGCATCGCTTTGTCGGTTGAAAAATTTGTCATGCAGACACCGGATGAAAAAATTCAGCAGTACAAGGATGATCTGAAACGATTCCAAAACCTCAAAGCATCCGTCAAATTACGTTATGCAGAATCCATCGACTATCGGGACTTCGAGCCAAAAATCAAAAAACTGCTGGACACACATATTTCGGCAAGCGAGGTACTTCAACTCAATGAGCCAGTAAACATCTTTGACGACAAGATGTTCTCCCAGATAAAGGAACAGCAAGGTATCTACTCAGACAAAAGTACTGCAGCCCAGGCAGATACCATCGCTCACGCCACTCGAAAAGTAATTTCGGAAAAGATGGAGCAAGACCCTGCATTCTATGCAAAATTTTCCAGGCTGATTCAGCAGGCCATTGATGAGTTCAAAGCCAAACGAATATCAGAAATGGACTATCTGTCCAGTGTTAGCAAAATAAGAGACAAGGTGGTCAAACGTGAGCATGATGATGCACCGGAAAACCTCCAGGGCAATGAAGATGCTTTAGCACTGTTTGGTGTCATCAACCCATTATTTGCAAATGAGGGCGTGAGCACAGAAACCCTGGAAAAGATCGTCTCAGAAGCGGCTATCGCGATCTACAAGATCATTCAACAACATTGGAAGGTCCAGTTTTGGGATGACATGGATGCCCAAAGACGCGCCATGAATGATATCGACGATTACCTCTATGATCAGATCAAAGGTGCACGAAAACTGGAGTTGAGTCTGAGACAAATGGATGAAATAATTGAGAAATCGATGCAAATTGCCAGGCACAGGACGTCCTTGTGAAAAACCTGAGTGCTATTGCTTATGGTGGCCAGGAGATTGTTTTTCAGATTTTAAAGACCAACCGGAAAACAATGGAAATTGCCGTCTTGCCGGATTGCGGCGTGGTAGTAAAGGTACCAAAAGGTACATCTGTGGATGAAACACGATTAAAAGTCTATCGACGTGCGCGCTGGATCGCCAGGCAAATTAATTTCTTTCTGCAATTCCGTCCGCGAACTCCAGGAAGGCAATACATAGGTGGCGAAACACACTTGTATCTCGGTCGACGATACCGATTGAAAATATCACAGGGTGATGAAGCCAGTGTCAAACTCACGCGCGGGTTCATCTTTATAACGTGTTGCGGTGTACCGAACCCGGATAAAGTGAAGCTACTACTGAATACTTGGTATTTGGAAAGAGCCAGAATCAAGTTTACAGACAGCCTTGGGCGTAGCTTTCCCGGTTTTGAACGCCTGGGGTTCTCTCAGCCTACTATTCATATAAGAAAAATGAAAACCCGTTGGGGCAGCCTGTCAGCAAAAGGTACGCTGACATTAAACCGGGATTTGATACGTGCGCCAAGGGACTGTATCGACTATGTAGTCACACACGAGCTTTGTCACCTGAAGCACAAGAATCATTCAAATGAGTTTTATCGATTACTGGATCAAGTTATGCCGGATTGGTACAAACAAAAAGCAAAACTGGAACAGGCCCTCATCTAACGGCACCGCTACTCCCTGACCTTTCTCACATATTTCTGCTTGTGGGGTATCACGCCACGCACACCGCCCCTGGGATCTTCCATATCGCCCTCGTACCTCGGGATCATATGGATGTGGACATGGGGTATGGACTGGCCCGCCATTTTGCCGATATTGACACCGACGTTGTAGGCATCCGGTTTGTACTTTTCATCGATGATGACTTTCATTTCATCGACTAATTCCCAGATAGCTGCTTTTTCTTCCGCCGTTGCATCAAAGTACTCAGCTACATGCCGGCGCGTGATAATCAGGCAATGGCCGGGGTTGACCGGGTAAGTGTCATAGTGGGCAAATGCCAGCTCATTTTCGATGACCCTGCTAGGGTCGCCACAAAAGATACAATCTTGGTGTTCAGACATGTATTAATTTCCGGGAAATATAGGTCAACTTAGCCAGTGTTTTTGCTCCAAAAACCTTTAGATCGTCACAGCTTCCAAGCACTTTTTCACCTTACATCGGGTAGAAAGTATCAAACGGTTGTTTTTTCAATTAAACACTGGGATACTTAAACATTATGAAAATATAATGTTAGGGATATTTGCCGCGTATGGCAATGATTCAAATTCACATTTTCAATGAATAACTCCTGAGGAGACCTGATTCAATGTTCACCATCAACCCCTTCTCCGAACTTTCCGGATTCATATCACCCCTTGCAATGCAGGCGTATGTCATCGTCATGATCCTGCTGGTTGTAGGCGGTACGATTTTGGACATGATTCATAAAAAAAGCGCCCAGTATTTCTTTGAAAATGCAGAAAAGGCCAAGGCTGCCGCAACCAAACCGGTTTCCGGTGGCAAAAAGGTAGGAATTGCAATTGTAACGGTTGCGTCGGACGTTTTGACTTCTGCTGAATTTTGCAACCAACGTCGCAGGCTTGCTCATCTTCTCACCATGTACGGCTTTATCATGTTTGCCGCCACCACTGCCATCATGATATTTGGCTATGCCGATGCCGGTGCCTCTACTCCCGTCCTCCTGCCGTTACTGTGGCATTTGGGCGCACTGATGCTGTGTGTTGGTGGTTACTGGTTCTGGTTCGTTATTCGGGTTGACGTTGCTGCGGAAGGTAACCCATGGTATCGCGTCATACGTGCTGACCTATTCATCCTTTCTCTGCTCGCGACCGCAACCTTCGCATTGATCTGGTCCCTAATGCAGGCAGCAGGTGTCCCTGTTTTGTCCACACTGTTTTTCTTTTTGTTTGTTTTCGCCAGCACAGTGCTGTTCGGTGGTGTGTTGTGGTCCAAATTCGCTCATATGTTCTTTAAGCCAGCGGCAGCTTTTCAGAAGCGTGTAGCCAAAGCGGATGGTTCCAGGGATGGTTTGCCGGCACCCGCCGACAGACCCGAACAGTTTGGTCTGGGTATCAAGCGGCTGCGACCAAAGAATTACTAATCAGCCAGGAACGATTTATTACATATTAATTATTAACAATGGGTCTTTGATACCAACCATCATCGGTCCTTAATGCTGGAGACGAAATAAAATGCCAACATTTGTCTATATGACTCGCTGCGACGGTTGTGGACATTGTGTCGATATCTGTCCGTCCGACATCATGCACATCGATAAAACGCTTCGACGCGCTACCAACATTGAGCCCAATATGTGCTGGGAGTGTTACTCCTGTGTAAAGGCCTGCCCAATGAATGCGATTGATGTTCGTGGCTATGCTGATTTTGCCCCACTCGGTCATAAGGTCCGTGTGCTCCGGGAAGAGGAAAAAGGCACGATTTCCTGGAAGATCAAATTCCGTGATGGTCGCGAGAAAAACTTCCTTTCACCCATTACGACCAAACCGTGGGGAGAGGGTATTGAAGACCTTGCCAGCCTGCCAGTGCCCGATGAAGAGGCACTGAACTCCCAGTTGCTTTGCTATGAACCAGACGTGTTGGGCTATGAAGGCGGGCTACGGGATTTACCGGGTGAACTCAAGCAGGGAGTATATTACTGATGGGCACTAATACTGTTTATGAAGATTGCGATGTTCTCGTAGTCGGTGGTGGTATGGGTGGCACGGGTGCTGCCTACGAAGCCCGTTACTGGGGTCGCGACATGAGAGTCATTGTTGCCGAGAAGGCCAATATTGACCGTTCCGGCGCAGTTGCCCAGGGTCTTTATGCCATTAACTGCTACATGGGAACCCAATGGGGCGAGAATAATCCTGAAGACCATGTACGTTATGCCCGTAATGACCTGATGGGTATGGTGCGTGAGGACCTGGCCTTCGATATGGCTCGTCATGTTGACTCTGCGGTACACAAATTTGAAGAATGGGGACTGCCCTTCATGAAAAGTGCCGATACCGGGCGCTATCTGCGTGAAGGTAAATGGCAGATCATGATCCACGGCGAAAGCTACAAGCCTATTGTCGCGAATGCTGCGCGCAACTCTGCAGATAAAATATATAACCGGATCATGGTGACGCATCTGCTGATGGACGAAAGCCGGGATAACCGCGTAGGTGGCGCTGTCGGCTTTAACTGCCGTACCGGTGATTACCACGTTTTCCGGGCCAAGGCAGTCATTGTCGCAGCCGGTGGCGCCTCGCATATCTTCAAGCCTCGTTCGGTTGGTGAAGGTATGGGTCGTACCTGGTACGCCCCGTGGAGCAGTGGTTCAGCCTATGCGTTGTCGATCCAGGCCGGTGCCAAGATGACGCAGATGGAAAATCGTATCGTACTGGCACGATTTAAAGACGGCTATGGCCCTGTTGGTGCTTACTTCCTGCATCTGAAGACATACACCCAGAATGCCTATGGAAACGAATACGAATCCACCTGGTATGAAGACACCAAAGCCATGGTCGGTGAGTACATTGATCACCATCCAACGCCAACCTGCCTGCGCAACCATGCTTTTATTCAAGAAGTAAAAGCCGGTCGTGGTCCGATCCACATGGTGACCAAGGAAGCCTTCCAGGATCCGCATCTCGAAGAAGTGGGCTGGGAAAACTTCCTCGGCATGACCGTCAGCCAGGCGGTGGTTTGGGCATCCCAGGATATTGATCCCAAGTATATCAATCCTGAGCTGACCACTTCTGAACCATACGTAATGGGCTCCCACGCAACCTGCTCGGGTGCCTGGTGCAGCGGACCGGAAGATCTATCCCCTGAAGAGTACTTCTGGGGTTATAACCGTATGATGACGGTTGAAGGACTGTTCGGTGCCGGTGATGCCGTCGGTGGTACCGCGCATGCATTCTCTTCAGGTTCCTTTACCGAGGGTCGTCTGGCCGCCAAGGCCGCGGTTAAGTACGTTAAAGACCTGAAAAATGAGAAGATCAACGTTACCGACAAACAAATAGATGACCTCAGGGAAATCATCTATAAACCGTTGGACAACTATAAGATCGGTCGCAACGAAATCGTTGGCGGAACCGTTTCTCCAAGCTACCTGCTGCCCATCCAGGGATTGCAACGTCTTGAGAAAGTTATGGATGAGTACGTTGGTGGTACCAGCGTTAACTATATGACCAACGACAAGTTGCTCGAGCGTGGTATTGCGCTGCTGGATATTATGGAAGAAGATTTTGAGCACATTGGTGCTGAAGATTTACACCAGTTGATGCGTGCATGGGAGCTGAGACACCGTTTGCTTACATCGCAATCCGTTGCGCAACACACGATGTTCCGCGAGGAAACCCGCTGGCCGGGCTACTACTACCGTGGTGATAAAATGAAGCTTGATGATGAGAACTGGCACTGTCTGACCCTGTCCCGTCGTGACCCGGAAACGAAGAAATGGACAATGGAAAAAGCTCCTGTCTATCACATCGTTGACTAAATGAAGATCACAGGGCGGGTTTCCTGCCCTGTTCTTCCCGCAAAAAGGGGGCCACGGCCCCTTTTTCGTTTTCCCAAGAGATGTATCCATGAAGCTAACCGAATCTGAAAATACCGCCCTTGATCTTGCCACCAAGGCCATGGACGCAGCCAACCAACAAGACTACCAGCAGGCCTCCGAAATATACGCCCAGGCAGCATCCGTCGAGGGCCTGGCTATACCCCTGCAATGGCAATATCGCAATCAGCAAGCGTTGATGTTGGCAGAATTCGGCAGAGAGTTCGGCAACAACGCGGCCCTTGAAGATGCCATCAAGCTCTATGAAGAAACCGTTCTTGAACTTGCTCCCCAGGATGAAAGACCTGATGACTGGGCCGCCACACAGCATCTACTTGGCAACGCACTAGGACTTCTGGGTCAGCGCCAACGCGCCACCTTCATGCTGGAACGAGCCATCAAGGTATTTGAAAACCTGCTTTTAGCAAGAACCCGGGAGCATGCACCCCTGGAATGGGCCACGACTCAAGATAACTATGGCAATGTGCTTGGCACCCTGGGGCAGCGCCGGGGTGATACCGGGTTGTTGGAAAAATCGATAGCGGCTTTTGAAGATGCGCTCACCAAGCGCACACAGGAGCAGGTACCGATGGATTGGGCTGCGACACAAAACAACCTCGGCACGGCACTCCAGGTGCTTGGTCAACGTGAGAAAGACCCCAAACTGCTGAAGAGATCGGTTGATGCCTATAAAAGTGCTTTACAGGAATGGACCCGGGAACGGGTGCCATTGAGTTGGGCTACAACCTTTAACAACCTGGGGACTGTGCTTCGCCTACTCGGCGAGACCCGTAAAGGCCCTCGCACCCTGGAGCAATCGGTTGCGGCCTTTCGGAACGCGCTGGCTGAGCGAACCCGTGAACGTGTACCGCAGGAATGGGCGCTGACCCAGAATAATCTCGGTGCGGCCTTGCAATCCCTTGGCAAACGCCAGGGTAATCCGAAGCTTCTCGGAGAGGCGATTACAGCTTATGAAAACGCGCTCAAGGAAGTCACCCGGGAGCGGACCGCGATGGGCTGGGCCATGACGCTCGCCAACCTCGGTGCGGCCCGAATGACACTGGCGGAAATGACTGAGAATTCCAGTATCGCCCTGCTGGCGTTGAATGACTTTGATGAGGTCGTGAAGTATTTTCAGGAAGCCAGCCATTCACAATACATGGAGCTGGCCGTGGAACAACGGAAGATGGCGCAAGCGCTGGTTAAGGCACTTAGTGGGTGAGCTACCCCTTGCGGTATAGGCTGTGGTCTGTAGTGCCTTGATGACATAGAATATCCCGAGTTCCAAAACGTTTGTATTTCGACTCATTTCACCGATCAAGGAACCCCTCATGCGCCTCTTTTTAGCCTTTACTTCCTTAGTATTTCTTGGTGTCTCAATTCAGGCGGCACCTGCCGAAGAGTTACGACCCATCACACACAAAGACGTATGGACAATGAACCGGCTGGGTTCCCCGGTGGTCGGCCCGAAAGGACAACTGGCAATAGTCAGCGTTACCGAACCTTCATATGAAAAAGACGGGAATGTAAGCGACCTTTGGCTGGTTAATATCGATGGTAACGCACCGCCACGGCGGCTGACCTCGACAAAAGAAAGCGAAAGTGGCGTCGCCTGGCGTGCCGATGGAGGCGCAATTGCGTTCACGGCCAAACGCGGGGATGAAAAGGCCAACCAGGTCTATGTTTTGGATATGACCGGGCCGGGTGAGGCAGTGCGTATAACAAACATCTCCACGGGTTGTTCCAACCCGGATTGGAGTCCGGATGGAAACATGATTGCTTTCGAAAGCCGTGTCTATCCCGGTGCAAGGGATGACGAGGCCAACAAAACAGAGAAGAAGACGCGCGACGAGCGCAAATATAACGTATCCGCCTACGATATCTTCCCAATACGGCAGTGGGATCATTGGCGTGACGATCGCCAGGTTCACCTGTTTGTGCAGGAGGCCATCGCCGGGGCCACTGCAACAGACCTGCTCACCGGCAGCGCATTGGTGGATGCACCCGGGTTCTCCGGTACATCCACACGTTCTGGCAGCACCTTAAAGGCAGTCTGGACACCCGATGGCAAGGCTTTGGTATTCAATGCCACGACCAACCTGGATGAAGCCGCGCATGCCCGTGTGCTGTTCCATCTTTATTCCGTGGAATTGGAAGGCGGCGATCCATTACAGCTGACCAACAGCAAAGACTGGAGTTGTACTGGTCCGAAATTTTCTGCAGACGGTGATCAGATCTATTGTGGTTTCGATCCTGAAAATGAGCAGGTATATAACCTTGATGAGATTGCACGTTTCGACTGGTTCAAAGGTGAAAAACTGGGAGCACCGCAGATTATTACCAGGGACTTCGATCGTTCGGTGGGTAGTTTTGAGATCAGCGACAATGGCCGGTCCCTGTTCATCACTGCTGCGGACGCTGGCCGCACACGTATTTACGCATTACCGGCAAAAGGTGGAAAGGCGAAAGCCCTCAATCCGGATAGCCGCGGTGTTTATTCCGGTATGCAGGTAGCCGGGAAACAACTGGTAGCGAAATGGGAAAATTCCGCCAACCCTGCCGAAATCGTACGTATTAGCAAAAACGGTGAACACAAAGCACTCACCAGTTTCAATACAGATCGTGTAAAAGGGATAGATCTCCAGCCTTTCACCGAGTTCTGGTTCGAAAACCGTAATGGACGTCAGGTTCACAGTTGGCTGGCGCTACCACCTGGCTTTGATGAGACCAAAAAGTATCCATTGGTACTGCAGATGCACGGTGGACCATTCAGTTCTTCCATGGATTCCGGACATGTGCGTTGGAGTGCGGCCTTATTGGCAGCGCCCGGTTACGTTGTGCTGATGACCGATTACACCGGGTCTGTGGGTTATGGCGAGCAGTTTTCCCTTGATATCGGCGGTGACCCTTTGAAAACACCGGTTCAGGACGTATTGGACGCCGCCAATGTGGCTATCGAGCGTTTCGGGTTTATCGATGGAAGCCGGCAAGCCGCAACCGGTGCGAGCTACGGTGGTCACATGATCAATTGGATACAGGGAACAACCACACATTTCAAAACCCTGATCGGGCACGCGGGGCTGGTTAGCCTGGAGGGTCAGTACGCTTCCAGTGACACAATTTACAACCGCGAAATCATGAATGGCGGCCCACCATGGGGCGAAAGCCCGGTGTGGCGGGAACAGAGTCCTTCAAGCTTCGCTGACAAGTTTTCCACACCGGTCTTGTTAACCATTGGTGAAAAGGACTTTCGAGTGCCAATCAACCAGACCATCGGCGCCTGGAGTTACGTGCAACGTAACCAGGTACCCGGACGCTTACTCGTGTTTCATGATGCCAATCACTGGATCATGAAGGGTGAAGAGGCAAGGTATTTCTGGGAAGAGGTTCATACGTGGCTGGCCAAATACTTGCTGGATTGAGAATTACCCATCTTCTGCCCCGGTTATGGGGCAGAAGCATGTTCAATAGCGCTACTGGCCGGGTTCGGTCGGCAAAGCAGGTGCCTTGCCTGAAACCGGATTTTCAAAACCCTCAAGTTGTGAAAGAACTTCTTCGATCGCCTTTTCCAGTTGCGTATCCCGACCCCGGTTGGTTGCAATCGGGTCAAGTGTCACCTCGATGTCAGGTGCAACACCCTGGTTCTCGACAGTCCATTGGTTATTGGCATCGAAGAACCTGAAAAATGGCACGGTTAGATATCCACCATCCATTAGCTGTGGATTCGTCGCGATACCGATCAACCCACCCCACGTACGTGTACCAATGAGTTTACCTATCCCTAAGTGACGGAAAGAGTAAGGTAGATAATCGCCGCCTGAACCGGCGTCCTGATCAATCAGCATCACCTTCGGTCCGTGAATCGCACCCGCCGGTGTGTTGTAGGGTTGGCCATCACGGTCCATCCAACCGGAGAGATGTCTGCGGCTGAGCACTTCGGTGATGTAATTTGCAGCCTGGCCACCGGCATTCGAACGCTCGTCAATGATCATTGCCTCTTTATCGACCTGGGCAAAGAACATCCGGTTGAAAAATGTGTAACCCGCGCCGGCGGTGTTGGGTAGATAAACATAACCCACCCTGCCGTCGGTGGCTTTATCAATGGCGCGACGGTTGGATTCTATCCAGGACCACAAGCGCATCATGCGTTCGGACCCCACCGGTTCAACGACAATATCCCGGGCATCACGGCCATTGGCTTTTGGTCCGACACGTAAGGTCACCTGCTTGCCTTCGGTACCCTGCAAGACATTGAATATATTGTCTACGGAGCTCAACTCCTGACCATTGATGGCGAGGATGTATTCGCCCTGGCGTGCTTCATTACCGGGTGTTGCCAGTGGTGCCTTGATAAATGGGTTCCACCGTTCACCGTTGTAAATTTTTGCAATTTGATAACGGCCCTTATCAATTGTTAAATTCGCACCCAGCAAGCCGCTTTGTATCTCTTTTTCCCTGGACACGTCGCCACCACCGGTGCGGTTATGGCCGACCTGCATTTCGGCGATCATTTCGACCATTAGTGCGGTGAGGTCTTCCCTTCTACCAATGTGATTAACCAGCGGCCGATAGCGTTCATACACGGCTTGCCAATCCAGGCCGTGCATGTTTTCAGCATAGAAGTATTCTTTTTCCATGCGCCATGCTTCATCGAAAATCTGTGTCCATTCTTCAAGCGGCTTGACCTGTACTTTCACATCGCCCAGTGACAATGCTTCCGGTTCAGGTTTTTCACCGGTTTCAGCGACGGCAAGTGAACCATCGGTTTTGTTGATTAGCATGTGACTGCCCTTTGCACTCAACACAAAGCGATCCACACCTGTTAGCAGAGATTTGGCTTCCTTCTCTTTGAAATCGAAGCGCATCAGTGCATTGGCTACACCCCCTTCGGCCCCCGGTGGCTCAACGCTGATACCTGGCTGAGGCGACTGTATGTAAAACAGGTTGCCTTCTTTGCCGACTGCCAGGTTGCCATAATTATTTACGGCAACCGGTAATGCAACGATCCGCGCGGCAAGGTTTTTTAGATCAATACGCGTCTCTGCGACCTTGTCATCGCTTTTGTCAGTCTTATCCTCTTTTTGATCGCCGTCTGCATTCTCATCACTTTCGTTTTCATCACTTTCATTTTCATCACCCTGGCCATCCAGAATGGGCGACTTGCCATCCGCGGCCAGTACCAGGGCATATAAGCCGGCACGGTAAGGTCGTTCCTGCGAGGTCATATTGAGCCCGATCTGGATCGGCCCCGAGTTTGTTGAGGCTGCAAAATAAAGATAACTGCCATCACTGCTGAATGCCGGTGATGCAACATCTGCCGCTCCATCTGTAATGATGGAATTTGAGCGCGAGGAGAAATTATGCAGAGCCAGGTCACGGTTGTAGTTGGCCTGCTCATGCGTGTATGCGAGCCATTTTCCATCCGGCGAGATGGACACGTCGATTTGCTCGCGTCGCACACCGGTCGCAATTTTATTGATCGTCCCGTTAGTGGGCTCGATGGAAAACAGTGACAGGTGATTATCCTGGTAGACAATACGTGAATCATCACCGGCACCCCAGGCCATTAACTCGTAAAAATGCGGGCCCAATTCATACTGTGTGTGGTTACCCTCGCCGGTTTGATCCTTGATCACCAGGCTCTGGCCGTTATTGGATTCGGTTATGTAAGCGACCCGGTCTCCTTTTGGCGACCAGATGGCAGTGTATTCCCGTGTCGTGCCATCGGAGCTTATGTTTCTGACCGCACCATCTTCAACCGGTACTGTAAATACTTCACCCCTCGCAGTAATAATTGCACGCTTACCGGATGGCGAAATATCGGCATGCTGAATGGTCTTGCCAGCATCTTTCCACTGGGTACGTAGTTGTGGCAGATCCGGGTTGATGGAAATTGCAATTTCGCTGACTTCAGCATTATCCAGATTCAGGCTTTTCAAGCGTCCACCCGCTTCATAAACGATCGTGGAACCATGTCCCGATGCGGCACGGACATCCCATACCGCCTCGTTTGAAACCTTGCTTATCACCTCGCTATTGGTGTCATAACGGTAAATATTGAAAATTTCGTTTTCACGATCGGAGATGAAATACACCTGTCCATTCAACCAGAAAGGGTTGAAATTGGTCACATCGGCACCCGCAATGGTCGTCACGGTTTGTGCCTTGATATCCATGATCTGAACCACCGGTACCGTGCCACCACGATAGCCTTTCCAACCCGAAGTACCGCCAAAAAGACCGTTGTAACCTGCCCCGTGCGCGATGTATGCCAGCCTTTTCCCCCCGGCATCGTATGAACCGCGATAATAGCGTGACTCCATCTGTTTAGCAGGAATACCACCATCGAAGGATGCATGGTAAAGCTGCCCGGATCGTCCATGGTCGGTCTCCCGCTGTGATACCAGGCTGACGGCGCTTCCATCTGCGGTCCAGCCAGTGGGAATGTCAGAACCCGGGTGCCAGGTTAGCCGCTGAGGTTGACCGCCAGATGCCGGGATCACGTAAACATCAGTATTACTTTCGTAATCTGCGCGGAATGCTATCTGACTACCGTCCGGTGAAAATATGGGGCTGTTTTCCTCTGCAGGACTGGAGGTCAGACGACGCGGGTTAGAACCGTTGCGCTCTGCCACCCAGATATCTCCTGCATAAACAAAGGCCAGTTTGTCTGCAGAAATCGAAGGTTGTTTGAGCAACAACGTCTGTTGGGAAAAAGCTGACTGCGTGAATAGTGACAGCGCAAAAAGCGCAACCGAAATGACATGTTTCATAAGAACCTCTGTTGGGGGGTTGTTTTTGTGGCTGATGTATACCTAACTCAAACCGTTTAGAGCCGATCAGTATATACGGTGAGATGATCTGTGGTGACTGCAAGAAGTCATGACCGCCAATGAAAACTCAAAGCACCACCTGCTATCATGCGACAATGTCACTACGCAGCAAAATGTTCATGAAACAGACAGGGAGATAGATAGTGCAGGACAGGTCTCAGGTTGAAGCAGTTATTTCTAAATTTTTTGAAGCATTGAACATCGATGATGCCAGTGACGTCCCACTTGCAAAGGACGTTAAACACTATGGCATGTTTTCGCCGACCCCCACCAGTGGAGAAACCGAGGTCCGTGAGTACATACAGCAGATTGCACCTTTCATGGAGAATGAAAAATACGGCAAGATCATTATAGAAGGCGGATCGGTCGCGGTAATGGCCGAGTTTGATTCCGTCAACGGCCTGCACAATGAAGGCGCCTTTTTCTTCGAGATACAAGACGGTCAACTTACCGAGGTGAGGGTTATCTTTGATACCAGGCGTATGTTTGAGGGTAAGTAAGTAGTCGAAACCCGCGACAAGCTTCCAATATCTACTACTGTCATTTCAAGCCTATAGTGTGGGCTTGACATGACACTATACTAATTCTCTTTTAGTCAGTTCGTTCAGTAGCCCGGAAAACCCCTGAAAGTGAATTCCGTCAAATCCATAGGATTGCGCGGCCTTCACATTCTCATCTAAATCATCAATAAACAATATCGATTGAGGATTACAGTTGGCCTGCCTGGCTGCGCGACGATAGATTTCCATAGCCGGTTTCATACATCCTGTTTCAAAACTCAATACGGTTTGCTCAAAACTTGAATGCAGGAAATTGAAACGGACATCATCCCGGAAAAATTGCCAATGGCAATCGCAGGTATTTGAGAGCAACCCCAGGCGATGCCCTGCCTGGCTCAGTGTTTGTAACAATTGAATCGAGTCATCAAGTGGATCGAAGATATTACTTGCCGCAAAACACAGATCCTCAAGAGAAATACCAAGCTGAGCTTGCTGGCAAAAATACCGGTGAAACTCCTCTGTTGATATTTCACCCTTCTCATACTGAATTTGCAAACCGCTATTAAAAAGAATCTTCTCAACACGCTCCGGAGGAATGCCGGTCAACCCGGCAATTTGCTGCCAGGCCCGCGAGTGATCAAAGCTGATCAATACATTGCCAAGGTCAAAATAGATAAACTGAATTCGATTCATTGTCAGGAGTATAAGGAAATTTAGGCGGCCAGGCTAAAGTGCCGGAGCACTACTCAGGTACTTTGCTCCGATCCTACCTGCCAATCATTCAATACCCAATTGAAGTTCGACCGCTGTGTGTTCCTTTGTGCAGTTACCGCCACATGAAAAGACAAACCGGGCCTGCCCGTTCAGTTGATATCCCGCCGCCACTGTGACCCTTGCAAGCTCGGCCAGGGCGTTTGCGATACCGTCAGCGGAACCTTCATAAGCAAAGTAAGCACAGCGGAAAGGCTTTGTACTGATCGCCCGGTAACGGCCACTGGACCGGGGGTTGCCACGGGTGGGAAATGCTAACAGTGCTTCCTGGTTACTGTCGGAAGCATCGGTTCCGCGTTCGAGGAGGATATGCAGCGGGCCATCGATTTCGCCCCCCGCCTGGATCTGGCTCTTGGCCAGCCGTATGGCGAGCCCTTCGAGTTTTCCCGCTAACTCGACCACGTTCATACTATACTTGGCAGTAAATAGCCGTTGTTTTGGCACGGTTCGGATCGACACAGTGACTGTCTCAACGGGTTCCGGCTTAGCCTGCTCGGGCTCAATGGCAGACTTGGGTTCCTCACTTTGCTGTTCAGAACCTTCTGCGGTCGCGATTCTTCGTCGCCTGTCGCTGCTGCCATAGCAGGGACTCACAATTTTTCTGACCTCAGAGGCGGATGGAGGCTCGGCATCCATGAAGTCCAGCCATTGAGCGGCCTGCCCACTTGATCCTCCGATCAGCGTCGCGTTAATGAAAGAGCGCCTGGCATTCTCTCTTTCTCCCAGTTTTAACTGGCTGATACCCAGTAACAGGTTGGCACGGCTGACGTAACGGTCATCGAGTTCTGCCGAACAGGCTTCCAGTAGCGTAGCCCGCATGGCCTGCCAGTTTTCCTTTTCACTCTGGAGTTGTGCCAGGTGGAGGTAAAGTTCGGTGTCACCGGTCAGGCTGGCTGCCCGGGCAAGGGCGCTGATGGCCTGGTCTTTTTCACGGGCCTGCAACCAGAGTTCGAACAGTTTGCGATAGTGATCACCACTTGCAGTGACGGTTCCCCGTTCTATCTCCGCCTGGAGCATCCGCGCAGCAACGAATGGCTGGTTATTAAAGGCATACAGGTCAATCAACAATAACAAATTGTGTTCACGAAAAAGCACGCGCTTTTCATAGGCCAGGGAAAGATGATCAAGTGCTTCCCGGCGGCGGTCCTGCAACAGGTAAATAGCAGCGAGTTGGTGCCAGTACTCCGGGTTTTCAGGTGAACGAAACAGTAACTCCTGCAACACGGCCACAGACTGGATATACGCACCAGACTGGTAATAAAGCGTCAGCACCCGTCGTAAATCAGCTTCTTCCAGGATAATGTCCGTATCATTGAGTCGATCCAGTGTATCGACCGTGGCCACATAGTCCCCAAACCGCAACCATGCCTGTGCCAGCCACAGAAAGTCTGTCTTTTCCTGGACCAGATCGTAGGCCAGAACTTTTTCAAGTACGCCGGCGGCGGAACCGTAATCTTCTTTCAGTAGGTATACGCGTGCCAGTTCCCGTAAAATTTCCCTGTCGGCGATTTCCGACAAACCTTCAGATTTGAGTGCTTCCTCGTAATAGCCGATGGCCTTGTCGTATTCCTCCTGTTGTATATATTGACGTGCCAAATGGCGGCTTGTGCTGGCCCTGGCATAAGGCTCCGTCAAATTGTCCAGTTGCTGCTCAAGTTGTTCCAGGGACAACGCCGAACCGTCCTCTAGTGTCCCGGTGTGATCAATCAGAATCTTGCTCCGATACTGCTCGGACCGGGCCGAATCCGGCAAAGCCGTCGCAGCCAAAAAAAACCCCACCACTAAAAAAGGCCGCCAATTCAAGTTATTGGTCCAGTTCAAGTTATTGATCCATATCAAGAACATTGTTCGGATAGTTCTGCCACTCCACTTCGACTTTTTGGGTCAGAACGATATCACCCTTCAGATCACCGAAGTATTGGACGGAATATATCCAGTCTTCGACCGCAGCAATCACTTTTTCTTCAAAAATTCCACGTGGGTTGGCATCAAGAACACGAATATTATGTGTCCTGCCGTTGCTATGGACGTTAAAAGCGACCAGTACCCAACCATTAATTTTATTTTTCCAGGCCAGTTCCGGTACGTTGGGCATACGCGTACCTATCGGTACGATCTCGACATAACCCTGGGCACCGACGCCTCCTTCTTCAAGGATGTTCACGGCCCCTGCGCTCAAAGGTGTGTTCCAGCGATCCCCGGCAGCGCGAATACCCAGATCTCCCACCGCCAGATCCAGCGCAGGAAGTTCCAATTCAACACTCGGTTGGGGCGACGGCAGGGGAATTTGCAGTTCTTCCATCCTCGGTTCAGTCTGTTCCTGTTGTACCGGGGGTGTTTCAGGTTGCTGTACAAGTTGTTTCTGCGGAACGATCTCTATCGGTTCAAACACCGGCAGTGTCTTGTTCGCATTCTGACGGTTTTCGATAAGCAATTGCATAAACATAAACAGGGCAATCGTGATGACCAGGGCACCGGCAAATGCAGCAAAAAAACGCATCAACGACTACCCGCGTAATCCGCTTCCCCGTCTGCGGCAATGGCAATTTTTTCAACACCCGCCAGCCGAACCTGGTTCATCACATCAACCAGGATCCGGGCAGTCGACTCTTCGTCCGACTGAATAATCACTGAGCCCTGCGGCTTGTCTGCGTGCATTCGTGCCACGATGGCCCTCACTGAACGCGGGTCAACAGGCCGCCGATCAATCCAAATTTCTCCACCGGCAGTGATGGCAATAAAGATATTCACATTTTCCTGATCTACCGCAGTACTCGCATGGGGTATGTTCACGGTCATACCCGATTCCTTGACAAAGGACGTCGTAACGATGAAGAAAATCAGCATAATGAACACGATATCGAGCATCGGTGTGATGTCGAGCTCCGCTTCATCCCGTGGTCTCTGATGACGACGGGAGCTCATGGCTGGACAGGACCATCAATAGCGGAAGTCTGTAGTGCCAGAACATCCGTGACCCGATCGGCCTCCCTGTCGGCCAGCAGACGCAGGTGAACCGTGAAAAAGATCCCGGTCAATGAAACCACCAATCCCGACATGGTCGGTATGGTTGCCCGGTAGATACCGCGCGCCATCGCCTGGGCATTGTCATTGCCACTTAAGGAAATAACATCAAACACACCAATCATCCCGGTAACCGTTCCCAGCAAACCCAGCAATGGACACAATACGACCAGAATCTGGATTAATGGCAACACGGCATGAAGATCCATGCTGGCCCGGGACACTTGTTCGTCGCGAATACTTCGGGCTTTCCACGAAATCCGGTCACTGCGGGCCTCCCAATCCCGGATGATTGCCCGAAACCGGTTAGGCCAGCTGAAGCGGATAAACCAGATACGCTCAAGGATCAGAAACCACATCAACAAACAGGCAGCCAGCAGGGCCCAGATAACCGGTCCGCCCAATTCGATGAACGCCTGAATATTACTTTGTATGGACCCGGGCGTACTCACGAGTGCTCCTGCTGCTCCATCGTTCTTGCCAGCATACCTGCTGACTGCTCATCCAGACGCTGGATCAGGCTTCTTGAGATTGTCGCCACCAGGTTGTGACCAAATAAAAGCGGTATGGCGACAACAAGGCCTAGCACCGTGGTTACCAGCGCCTGGGAAATGCCGCCTGCCATCAACTTTGGATCGCCGGTACCAAACAGGCTTATAGACTGGAATGTTACGATCATGCCGGTAACCGTACCCAGAAGACCCAGTAACGGCGCGGTTGCCGCCAGCAACTTGATAAGACCGGTACCACGCTCAAGGGCCGGAATCTCGGCCAATATCGCCTCGTCAATTTTCATTAACAAAAGATCGTCGGTCTCGGCAGGTACATTAGCCGCGGCATACATGATGCGACCCAGTGGATTTGACTGACTTGGCTTATCAAAATCCCGTATCTGCTGTCGCACCCGCACGTAAACCGCACTGAGGGAGAGCGTTCGCCAGAGAGTCAATAACGCGCCAAGAGCACCTAGTGACAGGATAATCCTGGCAATTGGCCCGCCCTGGTCGATGCGCTCCCTGAGCCCCGGTGTATACCCCATCATACCCAGCAAGCCGCCACGGGTGGGGTCGATAACTGCCGTAACCAGGTCTGCCTCACTGTCAATAAAATGGGTAGCCGCAGTGCGATACCTGGCTGCGGGTTGACGGCTCAATGCCAGCAACTCACCGGTTGCGGGGACGTAACGCAAAAACCCGGCTTCGCTGAGCGTTGAAAAAGTACCGAGCCGAACAACCGGCATTGTGCTGACACTTCCGTCAGTTGCCACAACAGCGGCATCAAATTTAGCGATTTTAGCGGACTCTGTCATTTCCTCCTGTAAAAGTAACCACAGAGACTGTATCTGTTCAATCGTGGGGTGCGCTTCGATCGTTCCGAGTTGATACATTCTTTCACTGCGACCCGGTATCTGGGCAGTGATCATAGACTCCGACATCACCGCGGCGAAATCGCCACTGAATTCACGGAAGGTGCTGGCAATGTCGCCCATACTTTGCAGTTGGTCTTCCAGTTGCTTCTCGAGTCGCAGAATTTTGGTTTTATTCGCTTCCGTGCTCAGCAACAAGGGCTGGTTCTTGCTCTGACTTTGTATAAATGCGTTTCGAGCCTGGTCCAAGCGGGCCTGTTGACCTTCTTTATCCTCCAGGAACGCCCGCTCCCGTTGCTCATTCAATTCACGCTGGTTGCGTTGTTGTTGTTGAACCGATTCCAACAACTCATCAAGGTCTGTAATCTGTCCTTGCGGACTTTCAGTGGCCCCAATCACGGTTGTCGAAAACAAAAATGCCATGACCAGCAGATATCTGACAAAGTGCCGTCGTTTCATCGGCCTGCTCCGGGCGGAACCATCGGCAGGTTCAACAATTCAGGGGTCACCTGGTCCCGTGCGACCCTGAGGGCAAGGGCAATCGACTGGTTGTAGTCTGCGTTCAGGGGCAACCAGCGCTTTGCAGATCTATCCCAATAGCCACTATTGAGGCCGTCACGGCTTTGATAATAAAGCGCAAGCCTGCCAATTCGTAAAAACTCAACGGAAAGTGAGTCATCAGCTAACTCCAGGGGGCCACGCCAGGTTTCGATGGTTACACCATAGTCCTGTTCAAGCTGCCAGGTTTCGAGCAGCAGACGGAACTTCACAGACAAGGAAAGATCCGCTTGCCGTAGTCGCTGCTGCAATTGCAGGGCCGCATTGATTCTTTCCTCATGGTGAAAGGGCAGATCCAGAACAACAAATTTCTCCAGCGAGTCTGCCATGCCTCGCATCAACGGCACGATCCGTTGCTGCGTAATTCCGGCTTCTTCAACCTGCTTTTTCAGGCTCTCGATACGGACTTCCTGCGAGGCTTCAAGCTGTTGCAGTTCGCGCGTGTAGGCTGCCTGGTACTCCGCGCTGTTCTGCACCCGCCGGTATTCTTCCAGCATCACCTCGGTTTCCCCGGCCATACGATCGATACGCTGTTGCGAGCGGGCAGCTTCGGTATTGGTTTTTGTGATGATCTCCCGGCTTTCTTTCAGCTCGGCAGCATCCAGGACAGGGGTGACAATAAATGCAACCAGGCAAACGACCGCGATGACTCGGGTAAAGGATGAAGGCTTAACGAACAATCACATGCCCCTTGGTTTATTCAATGACCCGTATATTCTTGCACAATGTCGCTATAGTTTTCGAGAAAGCCGAGCAAAAAGCCCAAATTCTTTGCGAAATATGCCAGTGGTGCTGGTATTGATGCAGAAGAGGTGGAAAATTCACCCGCATCTTTTACACTAGCGCCTTGTTCACTCATTTACCCCTGAGAAAATTTTATGACCCGCTGGTTAAAAGAGCCGTTGTTCCACTTCCTGCTGATTGGCGCTGGCTTGTTCATGCTCTACGGATGGCAATCGGATGAGGATGCCACACGCCCTGACCAGATTATTTTTACCGAGGCCAAAATAGACCAACTGATTAATCTGTGGGAACGTAAATGGCAGAGACTGCCAACCCAAAGGGAATTGCAGGGTCTGATTGAACAACAAATACGTGAAGAAGTGCTTTACCGTGAAGCCCTGGCCATAGGTCTCGACAAAAATGACCAGGTGGTTCGTCGCCGCATGTCCCAGAAAATGGAATTCATTTCCAATGACCTGGCATCCCTGGCCGAACCCGATGATGAACAGTTGCAAACTTACCTTGATGAACACGCGGAGAAGTTCTCTATACCCCGGCGCATCAGCTATTCACAGATCTACCTGAATGTAAGCCAGCGCGGTGAACAGATATACGCCGAAGCCGAAAAACTTCTTGAAGAATTGTCTGAATCGGCCGTCGATATCGATATTTCCATGCTGGGTGATTCATTCATGGGTGGTTATAACTTTAACGATGAAACCGATTATGGTGTGTCCCGGATATTTGGCCAGGCATTTACACAACAGATATTCAAACTCCCGGTCGGTAAATGGGCTGGACCGGTCGAATCGGGTTACGGTCTGCACCTGGTCAGGGTCGATTCGCGGACTGATTCACGTCTGCGGTCACTGGATCAAGTACGTGACAAGGTCCGTGTTGAATGGGTGGCGGAACAACAACGCAAAACCAACGACATGCTGTATTCCGAGCTACGCAAGCGCTATGAAATCATTATCGAAGGTCCTTCTGCCAAACCACTTAATACCGATAACAGCGGATAAGCATGTACAGGCTATTCACCATACTTTTGGTTTTGTTGTGGTTTACCAACTCCGCGATGGCGGACGAAATTCGCCCGGGTTACCTGGAACTGAATACCTCTGACGGCCTGGTTTATTCGGTCAAATGGAAGGTGCCGATGAAGGGTGACCTGGTGTTAAGCCTGAACCCGGTACTGCCGGATTCATGCACTGAACGCACCCCCCCCGGCAGCATGCAAAGCGGTGCTGCCATGATTACCCGCTGGTCTCTCACCTGTACTGCCGGAATTTATCAGAAACAGATACGCATTGATGGTCTTGAAAACACCATGACCGATGTGCTGGTCAGGGTTGTCCACCAGGATGGCATCACACAGATGGTGAGACTGACACCCTCTGAAACCGGCTTTAAAGTCGCGGCAAAAACTTCCAGTCTCGACGTAATCAAGGTTTACACTGCTCTCGGCATTGAGCATATCCTGCTGGGTGTTGACCACCTGTTATTTGTATTTGCCCTGTTACTGATCGTCAATGGCTGGCGGCGCCTGGTTGGCACCATCAGCGCTTTTACTTTGGCGCATAGCATCACGCTGGCTGCCGCGACCATGGGTTATGTTTATGTACCCCAGGCCCCGGTTGAAGCAGTTATTGCATTGAGCATCCTCTTTCTTGCAACTGAAATCATACATAACCGACAAGGAAAACCAGGGCTGGCAAAACGCTTTCCGTGGCTGGTAGCATTTATTTTTGGCCTGTTACACGGTTTCGGTTTTGCGGGAGCACTGGCCGAGATCGGGCTTCCACAACAGTCTATCCCGCTAGCATTGCTTTTCTTCAATGTTGGTGTTGAATTGGGTCAGTTGCTATTTGTTGCTGCCGCAGTCGGTGCTGGCTGGGTTTTGAAAAAACTGGTGGCACAAAAGGTATTGCAGGGAGGCGAAATAGCAGCGAGTTACCTGATTGGCAGTTTGTCCGCCTTCTGGTTGATTGAACGCACTTACAGTTTCTGGCCCTGACTTTCCCGATAGTATCCGGACTTCTCGATATAGTTTTCAGTCAGATATTGTAATTGAAAATATATTTCTAATATACTAGAATACTAGCTATATAGTAAACTTAAGTATCAATTTTTGATTATGAAACTAGAAAACGCCGCAGAACAACTCGAAGCACTTGGCAATCCAACCCGGTTGGCAATCTTTCATGGTCTTGTAAAGACCGGCAACCAAGGTAGTCCAGTAGGTGAAATCAGGGAAAGTCTTGGTATACCAGCATCGACCTTGTCTCACCACATCGCCAAACTGGTCAATGCCGGTTTGCTAAGCCAGGAAAGGGATAGCCGCAGCCTGATCTGCAGGGTCGATCATTCAAACATGGACGAGTTAATGGAATTCCTGGTTAATAACTGCTGTACCGAGGACTGGTATATCCAGCCTGATTAATAAAGTACTTTATCGTTACATTTCGAAATTATACGAAACATGGTATTAACAAGAACATTTACCAGACCAAACAATCATGGCTAACAACGACCTGCACACACTAAAACAACTTATGCGTGAATTTGCGGATACACGCGACTGGAATCAGTTTCATTCCCCCAAGAACCTGGCGATGGCGCTTAGCGTCGAAGCCGCAGAGATTGTCGAGCACTTCCAATGGCTCAATGAGGAGCAAAGCAGAAACCTCTCTCAGGACAAACTCGATGCAGTGGCTCATGAGCTCGCCGACACTTTACTCTACCTGGTTCGCCTGGCAGACAAACTTGATATAGATTTGTTCATCGCAGCCCAGAATAAGATGAAACTCAACAAGCACAAATACCCGGTGGAAAAATCACGTGGTAACGCAAAAAAGTACACTGAATTTGCAAATGATAGTTAGTACGGAAATCTGTTAGTTCTACTCAGAGAGCCAGCGTTCTACTGCTTCAGCGACGCCACCGTTGTTATTCGACGCCACCTCTTGAAAACGTGATTTCAAGTCAACCGGGGCGTTTTCAACAACAAAACTCCGGGGCGCCCACTCCAGCAGGTCCAGATCGTTGTAGTCATTGCCAATTGCCATGATATTGGCGGGGGCTATATCGAGCCTGGATGCCAACCAGGCAGCGGTTTTGCTCTTTGATACCTCCGGGTGTAAAAACTCGATCCATGCGGATTTGTGATCCAGCGGTGAGGTGGAATGAATCACGCTCAAACCGGGTAATCCGCTTCTTGAGGATTTCAGTGCATCATTGGTCTTTTCTTGAGGAACCACGGCAAGAAACTGGGCAGCTTCGTCAATACCGTTTCGAGTCATCGTATTCAATACTGTCCCGAATTCACGGTATCGTTTAATCCGGCTTTCAAAATCAGCATTTTCTCCATTTACACGGCGATAAACATATTTGTGATTATCCGGAACAGGGTGGTGCAACATGAAATCAAAAGTTGAGCGACTCATAAAATCCAGCCCCTGCTTTACCATTTCAGTAGACAGGTTTTTTTGATACAACAATTTGCGATCTGATAGCCTGATAACACCCGCGCCCAATGAAAAAATAAGGTAGTCGATCTTAAGATCGACGCCCGCCGAATGGTCAAAAGAATATAACGAACGTCCGGTCGCAATCGCAGTCTTCACGCCATGTTGCTTCAGTGATTCCAGGGCATCAAGATCCCTTTGCGACAAGGTGCCGTCCGAACGCAGCAAGGTGCCATCGAAATCCGTGACGAACAGACCTTTATTGGAGGCTTTTTGGCGCTTCATTGAAGATCTTTTTTTATTCCTGTTCTTGTGATGAGAAAAATTTATCTACCCCAATTGGTCTGGATAGCTATGATTATATGTCATAATTCAGGTGAGTTTTATGAGGAGATTTCATGGCAAACCAGACTGCTGTTCGATTCGGATACCCGGAAACGCTCATTCGGGAATACAACCATTGGTTCGTGCTGCTACGTGAACCACAGGCCACACTCGGTTCCCTGGTGTTGTGTGCAAAATCAGAGGCTACGGAGTTTTCTGCCCTTTCGATGGAAGCCCATACGGAGATGGGTAAGGTTGTAGGCGATATTGAGGATGCCCTCAAGGCCGCGTTTGCGTATGAAAAAATTAACTACCTGATGCTGATGATGGTTGACCCCAATGTGCACTTTCATGTCATACCTCGGTACTCGCAGCCACACAGTGCCTGTGGGATGACCATCCCTGATCCGGGATGGCCTGCATTGCCACAACTGGGTGAAGCACATGAGCTTGATTCCACCGAGCGAAAGGCGCTTCTCGCACATATCTCCAGTTACTGGTGAGCCAGGTTCCTGGCTGCTCCTCATACCGCTTCTTGCTGTAAGCCTTTGCGCACCCATTTTCCTGCCATCACCAGAAGTACCGGACTGATCATCGCAATTGATCCGTATATCAGCCACATCGTCTCTGTATTAAGTGCACCCTCCGCCGGGCAATAGATATCCATCATACGACCGGTGTACCAGCCGGCAATAAACTTAATCATAAACCAGGGCATATTGGCGAAAGCGATATAGGCACCGGTCCGGCCCTCGGGAGCCAACTCTGCCGCATATTGCAGGAATCGTGGTTGCCAGAGTGCCTCACCAATTGAGAAGAGGACCAGGTAGGCCATCAGGAGCCAGAAGCTGGGGCCCAGCAGGAAGAAAAAAGTCGGCAGGGCCGAGACCAATGAACCGATGATCATCATTCGATAAATCGGCACCTTGCGTGTCATGGCCGTAATTATCGGTACGCCGAGAACAATGATCAACGGGTTGGTGACATTGACGATGATTTCCATGTTGTTGGCCACGACGTCCGAAAAGGCGCGGGTCACAAACTGCGGCATGACCAGGAATTGATAGGCGAACAGGGTCTGGACCGGCATCAGGGCGAAGATAAAGAACATGAACCGGGTGTTTGAGAGCGGGCTGTTCTGTAGCCAACCGGTAACACGTTCCAGCGGACTTTTAGCAACAAGCGTATCTGTTTCCGACTTCTCAGACTCAAGATCCTGCCCTGCTCCATCACCTGACTGCTCGGCCTCCCGCTCAACTTTGGGTGTAAAGAAGAACAACAAACCCAAAAGCATCAAGACATTGACCCCCACACAGAACCACATGACCCCCTCGATACCGAAACCCTCGAAACTGAGGTTCCCACCAAGATCCAACCCCGACCTGATCCTCGAAGAAGCAAATCCGATAAAAACGATACCCAGGTTCATACCGGCATACAGCAGGCCGTAGCCCATTGTGGCCGTTTCCTTATTTGAAAATTTTCGCACACCCGCATACGACGCCGGTTGCATGAACCCGTTACCCGCTGCGGCCAGTAACAAACCGATAAAGACAACCACCAGTAAAGTGCTTGATCCTACGGGCAGAAAGTGGGGAGCAAGTGGCAGCGCTGCACGTCCGATGATATAGAGGGCAACGGAGATCAGCAGCGATTTTCGCACACCTAACTTGTCTGATATCGGCCCGAATATCAACATGAAACCGGTGATCAGCGCCATGTAAGCGGAGACGATCTTGTGACCTGTTTCATCCGTCATACCCAGGATGTCATGGAAGTACATCGCCAACAGCGTCAGCATACCGAAATAGGCGACACCGTCAAGCCAGTAGATGTAATTGGTATACCAGAACCCACGCGGGGCGCCTTTGAGTTCACGAAACGAATTGACCAATTCGGTAAAGGGATTGGGAATGCCGGTCGACTCTGTAGAATCAGGCTTGTTGATACCCGGGGACTCGCTCTTTTCTGCCATGTTTTTTTCCTTATTGCTTGCGACATAAAGGGGGCAGGTTGAATTATATTCAATAAAGCAATAAGGGACCCGATTATTACTTGGGGAATCTGTATTCCATCTCAAACTGATCAATCACCAGGGTAGCACCGGTCTTCTCGAAAAACGCCAGCATGATAGCTCTGCAAGGGCTCTTATGAAACCCCATAATCAATAAAATATAGATATAGTAGAATAGATACACAGTCAAAATAAAATATTCCCTGTCTATTCTGGTGGTTTCTATAAGAGCAAGTCAATTCTCCAACATTGTGATTTTTTTCTAACACATAAAACTATATATTAAATATATTTCAATATGTTAATTTATATATATTCAAATCTATTTTCACTAAAAACTGACAACTCAAAATTATCTCACCCTGTTTTTGAAAATCCTTAGTGTTTTGTTTGTTGAATGTATTTGTAAATTTCTGTATAGTATTTGTATAATTATTTAATCTAAAGGAATTCGGTCACCCTTCGTGTCTGGGAAATTCGTTCATGAAGAGAGCCCAAGAGGAACAGAAAATGAATAGTCTCGCTTTGAATGCCACCCGATGGACAGAAATGGGGCTGGTTCCTGATAGTGCTATACGGGCAGGCATTCGCCGCCTTTTGGCAAAGCGTCTGGTTGACATACAAGCTGCCGACCCCGAAGCCTCAGCAATCGCGCTAAATGATTTTGTTCAACAGATGTGTGCGGCAGATATCGCCCCTGTACCGGAACTGGCCAATGAGCAGCATTATGAATTACCCGCTGAGTTTTTTACCCAGGTCCTGGGTAAACACCAAAAATACAGCTCCTGTTACTGGGAAAGCGATGCGCTCCATTTGGACCTCGCTGAAACCGATGCGCTGACCATTACCTGTGAGCGTGCAGGTATCAAAAACGGCATGGACATTCTGGACCTTGGCTGTGGTTGGGGTTCGTTGTCGTTATGGATTGCTAAACGCTATCCCGACAGCAGGGTCACCTCCGTTTCAAACTCTTCCGGACAACGTCACTATATCGAGGAACAAGCGCAACTGCGTGGACTGACCAATCTGCAGGTCATCACCTGCGACATGAACGACTTCTCAGCGCCTGGTACATATGACCGGATCGTTTCAGTGGAAATGTTTGAGCATATGCGGAACTATCAGAAACTCTTTGGCCGTGTGAACAACTGGCTCAAACCCGATGGCAATTTCTTTATGCATATTTTTTGCCACCGTCAATGCGCCTATGCTTTTGAGGACAACGGGCCGGATGACTGGATGAGCCGGTTTTTCTTTTCCGGTGGCATCATGCCGAGTGCTGATTTGCCCTTACGTTTTCAACAAGATCTGAAGATAAGCAAACACTGGATCTGGGATGGTCGTCATTACGAAAAAACCTCCAATGCCTGGCTGCGCAATATGGATGAGCGCAAGGACAAAATAATGCCGATCATGGAACAGACCTATGGCAGGAGCGATGCAGCCAAGTGGTTTATGCGCTGGCGTATGTTCTTCATGGCCTGTGCCGAGCTGTTTGGCTATGACGACGGCAAGGAATGGTTTGTCGGTCATTATCTGTTTGAGAAGGGAAAGCATTTTGAATAGATTGTTGGCAAATTTTATTGCTTTTCAAATTGGCTGGTTCAGTTGTGTGATGGGTGCAACATGCTTGATTTAACAGCCTATGGTGTTTCTTTTGCAGCGATACTGTTTGTTGCGCTGGTCTTTTGGGTAGTGAGCCTTGTACGCAAGGACGTGAGTATTGTCGATTCACTCTGGTCACTGATGTTCTTGTTGATGCTGGTTGTGTATATGGCCATGACCGGTGAGCAGGAACCAAGAAGTTGGTTGGTATTGGCGTTGGTGGCCGTCTGGTCCATCCGTCTGAGTGTATTTATTGCCATGCGAAACCATGGAAAACCGGAGGACCACCGCTACCAGGCTATTCGCAACAACAATGAACCCAACTTCACCTTTAAAAGCCTCTATATCGTCTTTGGTTTGCAGGCAGTCCTGGCAGGTTTCATCTCAATGCCATTATTGGCTGCCACTTCAGGCACGTTGCCATTGTCCTGGCTGGATGCACTCGGAGTCACTCTGTGGCTAATTGGTATGTTCTTTGAAGTGATCGGGGATCAACAACTCGCGAAATTTCAATCCGACGAGAGCAACCGTGGACAGGTACTGAATACCGGTCTGTGGCGCTTTACCAGGCATCCCAACTATTTTGGTGAGTTTACACTTTGGTGGGGTTATTTCTGCCTGGCGTTGGCTGCAGGTGGTTGGTGGGCCGTTCTCTCACCGATTCTGATGACCATTCTGTTACTGAAGGTTTCAGGCGTTGCCTTGCTGGAATCCACCATTGCTGAGCGTCGACCGGCTTATGCAGATTATATTCGCAGAACCAACGCTTTTTTCCCTGGTTTGCCAAAGGACTGAAGCCGAACCGCTCAGATGACCCTTGAGGATACTTATGAAAACTTTTTATCACTTTCTTTGCTGTGCACTTCTAAGCAGTGCCTTTACAACCCCCGTGTGGGCAAGTGAAAGCCGCGAGTGGGACTTCCGGGTGTTGCTCGATGGTAAGGATGTCGGTAGCCAGCGTTTTGTTGTGACCAACCAGGATGGTTTGACCCGTCTGGAAACCGAGGCAGACTTCAAAGTGAAATTTCTGTTCGCCACGGTTTATCGCTACCTGCATCGTAATGTAGAAACCTGGGATGGCAATTGTCTGACCGGTATTGACTCTGCAACCGACGCCAACGGCGAACCGTTTTCTGTGCAAGGTTCCCAGCGTGACGGTTTTTTTGAAGTCAGCGGCAAGGGTGAACAGGAAAGATTGCCGGAGTGTGTGATGAGTTTTGCCTACTGGAACCCATCATTCCTCGAGCACTCAAGGCTTTTGAACTCCCAGGACGGTGAATACCTGGAAGTGGAAATTTCCGAACCGGAGTCAGTAATTCGAAAAGTACGTGGCGAGAATGTCGCAGCGGTTCGCTATCGCCTGATGGCCGGAGAGCTTGATTTGCAATTGTGGTATTCAACCAAGAATGAATGGCTGGCATTGGAAAGCCGCACCAAGGGTGACCGGATTTTAAGCTATGAATTACTTTGAAGCATATCCAAAAGCCGACAAAAGTTTTGCCATGGGGCTACGCAGCTGGTCCATCGTGCTGACAGGTTTGATGCTTTCTGCATGCAGCAGTGTGGAGCCTTTACCAACGGTGGATCATGTCGATCTAAACCGTTTTATGGGTGACTGGTATGTCATCGCGAACATCCCAACATCGATAGAAACCGAGGCCTACAACGCCGTGGAGTCATATAAACTGGATGAAGACGGCAGTATCGCAACCACTTTTACCTTCAATAAAGGAAGCTTTGAGGGAAAGAAGAAACAATACAACCCACGTGGCTTTATTCGTAACTCGGAAACCAATGCCGAGTGGGGAATGCAATTTATCTGGCCGATAAAAGCGGACTATCGAATCATCTATCTGGATGACGATTATCAAGTCACAGTCATCGGCAGAAATAAACGTGACTATGTCTGGGTGATGGCCCGCAGCGCTTCAATCAGCAGTGATCAGTACGATGCAATGCTTGGCCTGGTTGCCAATGCCGGTTACGACATGTCCAAAATCCGTGAGGTACCTCAGCAATGGTAGTATTAACACTGGTTCACGGAGCAGATCTATGAGAATCGCCGTGGTAGGAACCGGCATCGCCGGTAATGTGGCTGCTTATCACCTTGGCAAGCACCACGAGGTTACAGTATTCGAAGCTGACAACAGGATTGGCGGTCATACCAACACCGTTGATGTGAAGCTGGCCGGTCGTGACTACGCGGTTGATACCGGTTTTATTGTTTTCAACGATCGCACATACCCCAACTTTATTGAACTTCTCGATGAACTCGGCGTGGCCTGGCAGGACAGTGATATGAGTTTCTCGATGAGAAACGAGAGCAATGGGCTTGAGTATAAAGGCGCCACTCTGAATACGCTTTTTGCACAAAGACGGAACCTGTTGAGACCCTCTTTCTATCGGATGATTCGTGATGTGCTTCGCTTTGAACGTGAAGCGCTGCAGTTTTTAGACAAAGGTGAAAACCTCATCAGTCTTGGAGAGTTCCTCAGTTCACGAAACTACTCCTCTGAATTTATTGAGCACTACATCATCCCAATGGGTGCAGCCATCTGGTCGGCACTACCCGGTGGTATGCAAGAGATGCCAGCAGCGTTTTTTATACGTTTCTTCAAGAACCATGGCCTTCTCAGTGTGGATAACCGTCCTACCTGGCGGGTAATCAAAGGTGGTTCTAACCGATATGTTGAGAAACTGGTGCAGGGTCACCGGGATCGAATTCATCTTAATGCACCGGTGCAGCGTATACGTCGTTTTGCGACACACGTGGAGTTGAAAGTGAACGGTGCCGAACCCCAGTACTTTGACCAGGTTTTCCTCGCCTGCCACAGTGACCAGGCACTGGCGATGCTGGAAGACCCGAGCATGGAAGAAAGGCAAGTGCTCGGCGCCATTCGTTTTCAATCAAATGAAGCGGTATTACACACCGACACGAACCTGATGCCAAAAAGGAAACTGGCCTGGGCAGCCTGGAACTACCATGTTCTCGCCGAAGACCAGGACAAGGTGGCACTGACCTACAATATGAATATTCTTCAAGGTCTGGATGCACCGGAACAGTTTTGCGTGACGTTGAACAACAGCGACAAAATCGACCCTGAGCGTGTACTGCAGACCATTGAGTATTCTCACCCGGTGTTCACCGAACAGGCCATTGCCGCTCAAGCGCGGCATCAGGAAATCAACGGCCCGAAGCGAACCTATTATTGCGGCGCGTACTGGCGCTACGGTTTTCACGAGGATGGTGTACTCAGTGCGCTTTTAGCACTCGAACATTTTACAGAGAGGTCCATGCATGAACAGTGCAATCTTCGAAGGGCGGGTTAAACACCGGCGGCAAAAGCCGGTCAGCCATGAATTCAGCTACAACATGTTCATGGTTTACCTCGACCTGGCTGAGCTGGACAGTGTGTTTAAGCACCGTTGGTTCTGGTCAACAAGACGGCGGGCGTTGGCACGATTTCGTCGCCAGGACCATTTTGGTGACCATGCAGTGCCGCTTGATACCTGTATACGGGAAAGGGTTGAAGCGGACACCGGCAAGCGCCCTGAGGGACCCATTCGCCTGTTAACCAATTTAAGTTATTTCGGCTACTGCTTTAATCCAGTGAGTTTCTATTACTGTTTTTCTCAAGACGGTAAGACTCTTGAGACCATCGTTGCAGAAGTCAACAATACACCCTGGGGTGAAAGAACCATGTATATATTGTCGGATTGTCAGCCCACAGGGCCATCGGGGCAGTTGGAGTTCACACCAGCCAAAACCATGCATGTATCACCCTTTATGCAGATGGATGTTGACTACCGTTGGAGATTCTCTGCTCCAGGCGAGAAGCTCAACGTGTTTATGGAAAACACACGTTCCGGAGAGAGACTATTCGATGCCAGCCTCAATTTTAAACGAACCGAAATCTCCGGGTTTTCACTGGCAAGAATTTTGACGTTTCATCCATTCATGACCTTTAAGATAATCATGGCTATCCATTGGCAAGCCTTGCGGCTTTGGCTCAAAGGCGCACCAGTGCATGACCACCCTGATAAGAAGAATCAAATGGCAGGGGGCCAGTCATGAAGGCTGTTTCCCTGAAATCAGAAGGGCACCTCAATGTATCCAACCGACCGGGTTTGCTCGATGGTATGGCTCGAAAACTGGTTCTTGGAGGGCACCTCAAGCAGTTAGAAAGAGGGCGACTGATCATCCGTGAGGGCGACCGGGAGTATGTTTTCGGTGACGAACCCGGAGATGATGAACTAACAGCGACCATTACCGTTAACAGCCCCAGGTTTTATGGCGACCTGGCGTTTGGCGGTTCCATCGGCGCTGGCGAGGCGTGGATGCAACGCTATTGGGATTGCGACGACCTTGTCTCCCTGGTCAGGATCATGGTTCGGAACCGGAATTTGCTGGACAATATGGAAGGCCCCCTAACGCTGTTTTCCAGGCCTTTACAGAAACTCTTTCACTCGATTAACCGAAACACAAGGCAGGGCGCGAAGCGTAATATCTCCGCGCACTATGATCTCGGTAATGGTTTCTTCTCATTATGGCTTGATGCCAGCATGATGTACTCCTGCGCCATTTTTGAACCGGAGGATATATCCCTTGCCGAGGCCCAGCATGTCAGGTTGGAAAGAGTCTGTCAGCGCCTGGATTTGCAAAAAGGTGACCACTTGGTCGAAATCGGTAGCGGTTGGGGCGCGTTGGCACTGCATGCTGCGCGTCATTATGGATGCAAGGTCACCACTGTCACCATTTCTGAAGCTCAGTACCAACTGGCGAAACAAAGGATTGAAGAGGCGGGGCTAGGCGGGCAAATTGATCTGCATTTACAGGATTACCGCGACCTGGAGGGTCAGTATGACAAGCTGGTCTCGCTCGAAATGATAGAGGCTATCGGCGCTGATCAATACCAAACCTACTTTACCAAATGTTCAGCTCTTCTGAAACCGGGTGGTCGCATGCTTATCCAGGCCATCACGATTGAAGACGATCGCTTTGAAGAATACCGCAAGAATGTGGATTTCATACAACGTTACATCTTCCCGGGTAGCTGCCTGCCCTCCGTGCGGGAAATGCGGACCGTTATAACACGGGTCTCTGACATGGAGGTTACCCGGGTAGACGATATCGGATTGCACTATGCAACCACACTTAATCACTGGCGTCGTAACTTTTTTGAAAAAATCGCCCATGTCCGTAACATGGGCTACCCGGATGCGTTCATCCGCATGTGGGAGTACTACTTGTGTTATTGCGAGGGCGGGTTTCTTGAGAAATCCATTAGCGATGTCCATCTGATTGCTCAAAAGCCGGTTGCGCCTGAACCTTTATAAAATGAACAGAAGTACCATATATAAAGTTGGCTCAGGATTGGGGTAGTTGTTATTGTGTCCTGAGCTGCTTCACACAAACAGGTCAGGAAACAACCGTTATGCGTTTCATATGGATCATACTCATTTGCCTTTCCATGCCCGTATCAGCCTGGGCACAGGCAGGCATAAGTGTTCGCACCCAGCCCTTAAGTGAGGTCCTGGTTGACTTTGAACGCAGGGCTCCCGCAGAAGTGAGGGCATTGAACGATTCAAGTATCAGCGCTGAAGTTTCTGCCGTAGTGCTTTCCGTACACGCTGATGTCGGGCAGAGCGTTGCAAAAGGCGATCTGTTGCTGGAACTGAACCCGACCGACTACCAGTTGAACTTAAAACAGGCGAAGGCAAACCTTGCTTCGAGCCAGGCGCGTTTAAGCCAGGCAAAAGCCAAGTTAAACCGCGCAAAAACACTGGGTGACAAGCAGTATATTTCAGCAGATGAACTGCTTGAGCGTGAAACTGATGTCATGGTTTTCAATGCCCAGATACAGGCCAATGAAGTGGCCGTCTCTATTGCCCAACGAAACCTCGACAAGTGCAGCCTCAGGGCTCCTTTTGATGGCGTTGTTGGTAAACGCATGGCGCAGGTCGGTAGTTTCGTTCGAAACGGAGACCCTTTGATTGGCGTGACCCAGGTTGACCAGTTTGAGTTGGATGCCAAAATCCCCGACAGCCAGGCCAATGAGGTTCGCAATACGGATATGATGCGTTTTGAATCACGAGGTCAAAGTTGGCCGGTTGAATTACTGCGATTGTCACCTGTCATTGAAAGTGAGGGACGCACCCGTCAGGCCAGGTTTGCATTTGTCACTGATGCACCTTCAGTAGGGCGTAGTGGTGAACTGGTTTGGATGGTTGGCAAAGGCATGCTGCCTTCTAATCTGATCTCCCGGCGTGATGGTGCTCTTGGTGTCTTTTTGATCGATGCGGGTAAAGCCAGGTTTGAGCCCTTGCCCGGCGCACAGGAAGGTCGCCCTGCCCGCGTCAGGCTGCCTGGCTCGAGTCTTGTCATCACCATGGGCCGGGAACGCTTGCAAGATGGTGCAACTGTCTCCGTGCAGCAATAATCTGATCGGATCATTCAGAAGCCATCATGTTTAAAAGCCTGTTAACCAACCACCCGCTGGTCAATATCCTCTTCACAGTGGTATTGGTGATGGGGGCCATGTCTTTTCTCGAACTGCCACGCGAGCAGGATCCGGAAATCAATTTCAACTGGGTGATGGTGACCACAGTGTTACCAGGTGCATCTGCCGAGGACGTTGAAGAACTGGTCACGGGACCGCTGGAAGACGCGATGCGCAATGTCCAGGATATCCGTTGGGTGATCAGTACCACACGCGAGAGTTCGTCCAGTATCCTGATTCGTTTCAGAGACCTGTCCGAGGCATTGTTTGATAAACGTATCAACGATGTCCGTCGTGAGGTGCAAAACAAGGCGAATGACGAATTACCGGAAGATGCGACAGATCCCTATATCCTTGAAGTCACCACCTCAAGTGGTTTCCCGACGGCCATGGTGGTGGTTGAAGGGCAGGCCTATGACGAACAATTGCGCCAGCAGGCCAAAATTGTTAAAGAGGACCTGGAGCGAATCCACGGCGTTGACGCCATTGTATCCATCGGTTTGCAGGACCCGGAAATGCACGTGGAATTTTCACCCAGGGAACTGGCGGCCAGAGGCTTGGTTGCCACCGATATTGCAGATAGTCTGAGACAGGGATTCGCCGATACCTCGGCGGGTAAAACCCGGGTGACCGGTAATGAATGGCTGGTGCGTGTAGAGGGAACCACCACCAACCCCGAAAAATTAGCCTCTTATCAACTGGCGCCTTTATCCAAACCAAATACCAAGATCGCACTCAATGAGGTTGCAGAGATCAAACGTGGCCGGGAAGAGGCCACTCAGATGGTCTCGTTTGGCGGCAAAGCAGCGGTAGCGCTTTCCGTGATCAAAATCCCCTATAGCAACACCATCGACCTGGTCGAACGTGTCAGTGATTACATCGAGCAAAAAAACATTCAGGTTCAGGGTTCGGGTATCAACCTGGTACTGGCGGATGATCAAACATCTCAAACCCGGTCGGCCATCTCTATCATGCAGACCAATGCTGCGTTGGGATTGGGTCTTGTACTGGTTGTGTGCTGGTTATTCCTGGGTCTGCGTATCGCGGCCATGGTGACCATGGGCATCATATTTTCAATTTCGGGTACTTTGTGGGTGCTGAATTTCACCGGAAACACCCTGAATGTATCGGTGTTGCTGGGGATTGTGATCGTGCTCGGTATGCTGGTGGATGATGCCGTGGTCGTGGTTGAGTCCATATATTACCGGTTGCAACGTGGCATGAATGCCCTGGACGCGGCCATTGAAGCTTTGCAGGAAGTTGGTAAGCCGGTTACATCCGCAGTATCAACCACGATGGCGGCGTTTTTGCCGTTGATGTTATTGCCCGGGATCGTGGGCAAGTTTATGTTTGTCATTCCCTTTGTTGTGACCGTTGGTCTTGCGGTCAGCCTTATTGAGGCGTTCTGGATTCTGCCGTCTCATGTTATTTCGATGGGTGGAAAAGGCAAGTCTGGTGGTCAGAATGCATCCACTGCGGCCAATCGTGACCGGCGAACCCGTTGGACCCACTTGATCCGCCTGAAATATACCAAGATGCTGTGCTACGTGATGCGCAGGCCCATCCGATTCCTGACCGCTGGAACCCTGGCATTCCTGTTGGCACTGAGTGCAGTCGGCATGGGCATGATCCAGATGAATTTCTTTATGGCAGATTCCATGCGTTTGTTTTATGTCAATTTGGATATGCCATCCGAAGCGCCTTTGGAAGAAACCCTGCGTCAGACAGTATTGGTAGAGCAGGAGGTGCTTAAACACCTCAAGCCCGAAGAAATCAGGGCTGTAACTGTCAATGCGGGTATTAAGTTTACCGATGCAGAACGTTTACACGGTGATCAATATGGGCAGGTTCAAGTTTCTTTGGCTCCTGCAACAGGTGACTCGCGAAGTGTAAGTGATATCATCGACTCAATGCGGAAACCGCTATCGAGCCTGCCCGTCAATGGCCTGGTTTCGTTTCAGGAAATGACGCAAGGACCACCGACGGCCAAACCGGTCAGCGTTAAAGTCCGCTCCGACAATTTTATCGAACTGCGCAACGCGACCAACGCCATGATCAATCTGGTGAAGAATATTCCGGGAACCAAGGACGTTGTCGATAATGACGTGCCGGGAAGACAGGAACTGGTACTTGATCTTGATTACAAGGCCATTCGTAATGCGGGACTGACACCCGGTCACGTGGCGCGACTGTTGCGCTTGCATCTTGATGGCGAAGTCGTTGCCTTTATGCGCGACCGGGGAGAGAAGGTAGAACTGAGGGTCCGTGGTCTCAACCGTGGACGGCAGGATATCAGCTCAGTCCTGGATGATCCGATTGCCTTGCCTGGTGGTGGCTCAACTACCTTTGGCGCGCTTGCAGAGACACGTATCAGCCAGGGGCGTGGCGTCATCAATCATCATAACTACCGACGTGCCATCACGGTGGAATCGGACCTTGATGTGGAACTGAACGATACGGTCAGTGCCAACAATAGCGTTCGGGAGGAATGGAACAAGATCAGTGGCCAGTTCCCCAATACCGATATTGATCAATCCGGTGAACTGGATGACATCCAGGAAAGCCTGGATGCGATGCTGGGTTTGTTCCTGCTTGGCCTGGGTTTGATCTACCTGATCATCGCCACCCAGTTCAGAAGCTATTTTCAACCGATGCTGATATTGGCGACTATTCCCATGGCCTTTACGGGTGTAATTTTTGGTTTGTTGCTGACGGGCAACCCGTTAAGTCTGTACACACTTTATGGTGTCATCGCGCTAACCGGTATCGCGGTTAACAGCGCCATCGTATTGATTGATGCGGCTAATGCGCGTATTCGCGCCGGCATGCGCCCATTGCACGCTACCATCTACGCCGCAAGACGACGTGTAATCCCTGTCCTGATGACAACGACGACGACCATCGCCGGTCTGTTTTCACTGGCCGTGGGTCTGGGTGGGAAATCCCTGGTCTGGGGTCCGGTGGCGTCATCCATCGTTGCAGGTTTAGGCGTTGCCAGCTTATTGACCTTGTTTATGATTCCAACCTTGTATAGAGCCTTTCAACGTGGTCATGGTGGTGAAGATTTCCTGGAGCATCATGGCCGGGCACCTTAATTACCCTCTCAAGCCGATAGTGATCAAGCCCGCCACTCTTTAACAAAACCGTTGGCAATTACGAACCAAAAAAAAACGGAGGGCCGAGGCCCCCCGTTCAATATGCGGCTATTGAAGCCTTAGGGAGAGCAGGAAGATGAAGGTGTCATACGCTGCAGTTCGTAGTCCGTTGGCATGTTCTCACCGACGATAACCTCGGCCAGAATCAGACCGCAGTCCACCACGTCGAACTGAATGGTTCCAACAGCTGTTGTGGTTTGCGGATCCATCATGGTTTCACCTGAGCTTGCGTATAACGTGGTCAACGCCGACATGCCGTCGAAAGCACCGGGGGTGGAACAACCCATGGAGTCATCCAGGCAGCTATCAAAAGTGTACCAAACAGGAAGACTGTCCGCGCCATAAGCATACCAGGTACCCACCATGCGATTCTGGCCAGGCAGTGGAATAATCACCGCACCTTGTCCAGCAAGGGCCATACCCATATCGTCGGCCAGTTGAAAGGCACCGTTTGTGCTGTGGTCTACCGGTGTACGCAGTTGCAACTCTCCAACTGGTGTCGCAATGATTCCCGCGGGCTGAAGGCTTCCATTACCGACGGCAAACAGGGTTACGATGGTTCCACTGGTCAGTTCCACAGGCAGGGGATCAATATAATTGGTCAAGCCGTCGTTGGAAGCAACCTTCAGGTCATAGATGCCTTCCGGCAATTCCAGGAAGTCACTGCCTTGACCAAACTGAACGCCTGTGAGGCCAGCGACCAGGTCACCGCCTGCGGTGCGGATTGAAACTTCTGTGCCTTCCAGTGTGTTGGCGAATGGCGCAGCATGAAAGACCCGTACCTTGACGTTGCCAGTGGCGGGCGCCGTGTTGTCATCACCCAGCGCAAATAGCGCCAGTGGTTGATTGACACCATCGCCCGATGCAAAAACAGTGTAGTCCGCGTTGTCTGCGAGCGTGTATGTTTCGCTGAGAACAGGCTCGGTCATTCCGGTGGGAATGATGTCCACCTTGTACTCACCAGCAGGGAGGGTAATGTAGTCGGTAAAAGTCTTGAACTTGACATTTTCCAATGCAACTTCGCCGTTGAGTGCAACACTCACGGATGTTTCCTCCAGGTCAGACGAAAAAGGCGCGAAGTGCCCCACGATGACGCGGGCATCCGCGAGGGCACCCATGCTTATCACGGATGTAGCCAGTAGAGATAGGGAGATCAGTCTTGCTTTCATTGGTATTGCTCCTTGGTACGATGGTTTTAAAAAATTAACTTACAAAAAAAATTGATTTCGCATCGTTGCGATTCTTGTTGGGAACAATTGTATAGTATTTGTATAGGTATTGTAAAGCGTGTTTGCAAAGTTTTTTAGATATATGTTTTTAATTATATTAATATATATATATATTTTGATAAACCAGTAGAAGACATACTTCAATGTATATAGCTTTTGTATCATTAATTATGTAACATATGCAACAACAAAGCGTGATGAGTGATTAACAAGGTGTCGATAGAAGCGCATACCTAAAAGCCAAAAGGAACCAAACGATGAAAAATCTATTTGTTACTCTCTTACTGATTGCCAGCACAAGCGCATGGTCATGTGAAAGCGAACTTCTTGATCAGGATTTCAGGAAGCTCGCATCAAAGGAAGAGGTCAACCTGTGCGAAAGTTATGCGGGAAAGGTGATACTGGTAGTCAATACTGCATCCAAATGTGGCAACACACCCCAATACGACGGACTTGAGAAATTGTACAAGGAGTATGGTGAGGACGGACTAGTTGTCCTGGGATTCCCCTCCAACGATTTTCTTGGCCAGGAACCTGGAACCGAGGAAAAAATAAAGGATTTCTGCAGACTCACTTATGGCGTAGAGTTTCCCATGTTCGAAAAAACAACGGTAAAAAAAGGCAAGGCCCATCCGTTTTTTGACTCACTGGCTGCCGCTTCAGGTACCTACCCCACCTGGAATTTTCATAAATACCTTATCGGCCGTGACGGAAAACTGATTGAGCAGTTTAGCCCACGAACCCAGCCCTATGACGCCAAACTGGTGACAGCTATTAACACCGCGCTCAAGCAGTAGGAACCTGCGTATGAAATCACAATGAACAGATTCAGTCCTAAAAAATTACTCAACAGTAAATGGACAGCGGTAAGCCCAATCAATAAGGAAAAACACTTTCTGATAACAGAAGTCGAATACGACGAGGACGGTATCATTATTCATTGTGTGATTGAATCGATCATGTCCCGGCGATCAATCCCAATTGAGTGGCGGTCACTTAAAAACGCCGACTTGTGGATCAACGGATGGCGCTAACAATCACAATTCCAGCCGGGTAAATAATTGATTCCTTGTCGGAACCCAAACTTCAAAAGGGTCAAGTCACTGCTGGTATTAGCATGTTTTATTTTGAAGAGGCACCACAAAATTAAACGAACTCATACCGTGAGTCCGAGCAAACTGGTAGATGTGCTAGCCAACACGCACTTCGTATGAAGTATATTTACGAATATTAATAACACCGGTGTCAAACAGAAGATATTGGCCTTTGATACCCATCAAGGTTCCCTCCACAAGCGGATCTTTATCAAAATTATGTGATTTGATCTTTTCCGGGAACTCCAGAACAGGGTACCTGATACTGGTGACATCATTGCTTTGTGCTTCGGTATCTTCGCTGGGGAAAATGTCTAATACATGGCTCATATCAGCGTGAAATTTGGCTTTCAGTTCATCTGCCTTAGCCAGTAAATCCATATCCGGCTGATTCTCCTTCAGCATGATTCGCCAATTAGTTTTATCCGCTACCAAACCCTTAAATGCCGTTTCAACATAACCTGATTGGCGACGGGTTTTAACCTTAAAGATGATAGTGGCCTGGGTTGCTCCCTGGTCAATCCACCGGGTTGGAATTTGAGTATGACGGGTAATTCCAACTTTTAGGCCTGATGTATTGGAAAGGTACACGAAATGAGGCACAAAACAGTTCTTTTCACCCCATTCGGGTTCACGGCATGTGCCCTTATGAAAATGACAGGTCTCGGGTTTCAGAATACACATGTCACATTGCGCCAGCTTTCTCATGCAAGGAAAACAGAAGCCCTGTGAAAAGCTTTTACTGGTTTTCCTGCCGCAATTCTTACAGAAAATATTACCCAGGAATTCCAGCTTCAGGTGTTTTCCGATATACGGATTCAACGGCAGTTCTTGCTCGCCTGCCGGCAGGAAATAGTTGACTTCATCAGGGTGATTTACAGTGCCCAACTCAGCACGCATTTTTCTTAGTGTTCCGGATAACATGCTAATCACTCGCTGATGTGTTGTTAAAGGCCAGTATATTAATACGGTTCATGTTTCATGACCTCCCCCGGTTTCTCTTATCTTCAATCGAAATTATATACAATGATTGATATGATCCCGATGGGTCCTAAAACTGAGACCAGGAAACCGTTGAACTGTAAGCAACTAAGCTCAAGCTTTTTTGACGAAACAAGACTTGAGTTTCATCGGTCCAATACCGTCGACCCTGCAATCGATATCATGATCGCCTTCTACCAGGCGGATGTTTTTGACCTTGGTGCCAACCTTCACGACCGATGAGCTGCCTTTTACCTTCAAATCCTTGATGACAGTGACACTGTCACCATCGGTCAGACGGTTACCGTTGGCATCGTTAATCATCAGCCCCTCTTCGGCATCGTCGCTGCCATCGATAGACCATTCATGGGCGCATTCCGGGCACACGTAATTGTGCCCATCCGGGTAGCTATATACGGAGTCACACTTTGGGCAAGGAGGGAGATCGCTCATTGCTGGAATCCTTCTGGATGAGGGTGTATGGGAGTATAAGGTGGTTAACCAAGTATGTGTGCCCAAAAAGAACGGATTATGCCAGTTTTTCACCCATCGTAGCTGAGTCTGTTCATGGCCTCTTCCTGTTTTTCGATGGAAGTCACCAGTTTGAACTGCGTTCGACAGCGATCAAGATTATGACCTTGACGATGGGTTTTAAAATAGACGTCGCCCTCAAGGTAATCGGTCAGGAAACGGATACCCGTTTCGAATGTCAACAATTTGCCGGCGAAGGCCAGGTGAGACCTTTCTGCTGATGTCAGAAAATCCCCCGCCGATGACAGGTATCCCTTAACCAATGCTTCGTATAAATAAATTTGCATGGTGACTTTTGACAAATCCGTTTCGTCCTCAAGCGCCGGACTGGTAGCCGTTCTCACCATGTCGCCAAAATCGTACAAAGCCAGTCCGGGCATAACCGTGTCGAGATCGATCACACAAATCCCCTCACCGGTTTCGTCGTCGATCAACAGATTGTTTAGCTTTGTATCATTGTGTGTGATTCGTTCCGGAATTTCCCCCTTTGCATGTAGTTCGAGGAGTTTCCTGGTCACGGATTCCCGCGACAGGGCGAATTTAATCTCCTCCCTGACCGTTGCGGCCCGGTTAAGAGAGTCCTTTTCAAGCGCAAGCTGAAAATTTGAAAATCGTTTCGGCGTATTGTGAAAATCAGGAATGGTTTCAAACAGACGCTTTCCGGGCAGATCGACCAGGTCTTTCTGAAATTGTCCGAAGATTTTTGCCGCCTGGTAGGCCTGTGCTGGTGTTTCAACTACATTGAAGGTACTGGCTTTCTCGATAAAATCACAACAACGCCAGAAATTGCCATGGCTATCCTGATGGTAAAGTCCACCATCCCGGCAGGGAACAAGTACCAGCGACCGACGGTGGGCATCGGGGTGATCTCCGAGTTTAAACTGTTGATGTTCCGTTACCCTGCGGATGTTATCCATCACCCTCGCCGGGTCTTTAAAAACGTCGTGGTTGATACGCTGAAAAAGGTAGCGAACCTGGTTGTCTTGTGCATCGACAATGGCGACAAAGGTGTCATTGATATGTCCATCACCATAGGGAGAGGCGAGAACGAACTGGCCATCGATACTGAAGTGCTCAAAAATTTTATTTAAATCATATTTCATTGAAATAACTTTTCCGGATAGATCCCCGCGTCAACCAGTTTTTGGATATTGTTGGTCACCATGGCTTTGTCTTCACGGTAGGTTGCCCCAAACCAGGCGCCGGTATTCTTCAGCATGGTCACTTTTGCGACTCCCCGGTCGACCAGGTCCCCAACCACCTCAACGGGAACCACACCGGCAAACCGGTTCCCTATCGATTGTTTAAATGTGGGTTCAATATCTTTACGTATTGCGAAAACGACTTTACCAAATCCTGCCCGGACGGCATCGTAGGATGACACCAACCAAACTCCCGCCGAAAAACGGGCCTCGATGACCTGGGCACAGACATTGAAGCGTGTATTTGATATCGATATTAAAACCTGTAACGAATGCGGTGCTGAGCGCTATTCTGGATAGTTTTCATTGGCTTCATATTTGTTTGTCTTTTGCTAATAGAATTAAGTTCACCAGACTACCAAGTGCCTCTTTGCCAATGCGCTTGCCTTTGGCATCGGTATCGGCGCGGTGAACAATGACCATTTGGTATTCGGGAATGATAAGGACCAGATGTCCGCCAGAACCCCTTGCAGAGTAAGTCCCTTCCGGTAATGCAACATTGGGCAGATGGGAAAACTTGTTGTCATCCCGGGAGACCCACCACATATAGCCGTAGCCATCGGAAGAGTACAGGGTGGCATCAGAGTGATAACGGGTGCTTTCATCCACCCAGTTGGCAGGAATTACCTGTTGGTCATTCCACTTGCCTCTATTGAGCATCAGCCAACCGAATCGGGCCAGATCGTGACTGCTAATTCGGAAGGGGTAGGCACTGTGAATGGACGCTTCGCCTTTGACATACGATCCGTCACTAGCCTTGTAACCCTCCATTTGGATGGGAATTGCGATGTCAGTTTCAATGGCCTGAAAAATATCTTTGCCGGTGAGCTGAGTGAATATGGTACCGGCGATATTGAAATCAAAATTGTTGTAGTACCAGTGTGTACCGGCCCTTTCTGTATAGCGCTTTGGCTTCAGTGCTTTCATGCGGTCCGACTCATACAGGGCCGGATGATAAACACCTGATCTGGCTTTAATACAATCTCGTATCGTTGCTTTCAGTTCTTCATCAGATAGTGGCGGAATATCGTCGATGCCAAGCTCAGCGAGCGTATGGTCCAGATCAATAACCCCATCCTTCACATAATTGCCATACATGGCACTGAGGAAACTCTTGCGAATAGAGTGCGTCTTGTATTTTTTCTTCACCTCGCCCCATTCGTAAACGATCTTCCCTTCGACAACCACAGTTAGTGCTGCCGTTTGGATCTTGTCGCCGTAAGCTTTTGCTGCTTCCAGCTTTGCCGTCGAAAACCCAGCATTTTCAGGGCTGGCAAATTTATCCCATGTTTCACCCGGAAAGTTTTGCGCCTGAAGGGCGGAAGTGGCTGCGGTAAATAAAACAAGGACAAAAAGGTATCTAAGTTTTTGTGATCGATTCATTGCTGTGGTTACCTACAAATGCGTGTTGTCTAGAAGGTCATTTCCACTTGAAATGGTTCCCTGGATCAAGATTACTATATAGATTCCAAGCCTGAAGTTGAAACAAATTCGTGAGACCACGCACAGGGAATCCATATTAACCAATTGGGTCACATGAGCTCACCGGGTAAATTTCAGTCTTGGGAATCCCGGTACGGTCAGGTTTCACTCTCGACTGCTCGGAAAATACAAATTTATGCCAATATGACTTTTATGCTACCTTGATAACACACCCGAGCCAGCATGTTAGCCACCGCCTTTTTGGCTACCAAGATATGCGCGTTGGCCTGTTTGCGTTGATGTAAGATTTCATCAGATTTCCAGCTCTACTCTGTTTAGAATATTCGATTTCCTTAATAAACGAAATTTATATATACTAAAGAGCCCTAAGCTCTTAACAAGAAAGAAGGTTTTTTATCATGAGCAACGTAACAGAAATGGGTATCCCGGCACAGAAACCTGGAGTTGACCCAAACACAATGTCAATTATTGTCACCAAGGGTAGCTTGGATTGGGCTTATCCACCTTTCATTCTGGCTACCACCGCAGCGGCAATGGGTCTGGAAGTCACCATGTTTTTCACTTTTTACGGGCTTCCCCTGTTAATGAAAGATTTGAGTCTTCAGGTCACCTCGCTAGGTAATCCCGCCATGAAAATGCCGATGGGCGGTATGCATATGGGTATGCCAAATATTGTTTCTGCAATCCCGGGTGTTGATGCCATGGCATCCAAGATGATGAAAAACCTCATTAAGAAAAAAGGTGTCGCCTCGATTCCTGAGCTCCGTGATCTTGCCGTCGAAGCTGATGTACGCATGATTGCCTGCCAAATGACTTTGGATTTGTTCGAGTACTCGAAAGATGACATGATCGAGGGAATTGAAATAGGCGGCGCTGCAACTTATATCGAAGTGGCTACTCAAAGTCACATCAACCTGTTTATCTGATTTTTGAACACACGACAGCAAGGAATTTATTTATGGCAGACCAAGTACTCGACGCAAAGGGCCTGAATTGCCCGTTACCTATTCTAAAAGCAAAAAAGGCCCTGAAATCAATGGAAGGTGGAAAAGTCCTGGAAGTCCAGTCTACGGATCCGGGTTCTGTGGCCGATTTCGCCGCTTTTTGCCGCACCACGGGTAATGAACTGGTAGAGCAAGCCGAAGCAGGTGGCATTTGGACCTACCTTATCCGTAAGAAGGGTTAATAGCCCGATGCTTCAGGCTGCGGTATTAGTCATACCGTACAGCCTATCAATCAAAGGTCTGGGCTGAAAGGTTCAGACCTTTTTTACTCGTAGGGTGGGTAACTTGTTACCCACGGGTATAAAATCAAACCAGCTTCAAAATCGTGGGTAACAATCGCGCCGCACACAGCCCAGGCTGCCCTCTCGACCGTTGCCCGGCCTCACCTTGTCCATGTGCGGCGCGATCGTTTCGGGTACCGCGTGGGTAACAAGTTACCCACCCTACGGTAGAAAGTGGCATATCAGCAAGACGTGATTATTTTCCGATACAAAAACTGGAAAATATTGCTCCCAGCAAATCGTCCGGTAAATATTCGCCGGTAATTTCACCCAGGGATTTTTGCGCCAGTCGTAACTCTTCCGCCAGTGTTTCGGGTTCGTTGTACTGTTCCAGACGAACCCGGCCGGCTTCGATGTGACCGCTTGTTCGCTGCAATGCATCCAGATGGCGGGTGCGGGCTGAAAAAACGCCTTCCTGGCTGGTGGCAGCGCCAACAACATTTTTAATAAGCAAAATAAGACGTTGCAGTCCCTGCCCTGTTTTTGCCGATACCCAGACTTTTCGTGCGTCTTCATCCACACTGGCTTCATTGGCTGTCAAATCTACCTTGTTGTGTACCTCAATACAGGGAACATTTTCAGGTACCTCATTTCTCAGGGCCAATTGTTGTTCGGGTTCCTGGATAGAATCAATGACCATCAAGACCAGGTCTGCAGTTACCAGGGTTGCAAGTGCCCTGCGAACACCTTCTGCCTCTACCTGGTCGGTGGACTCGCGGATACCCGCGGTATCAGCAACATGGACGGGTAAACCGTCTAAAGAGATATGTTCCCGCAGAACATCGCGGGTGGTGCCTGGAATATCGGTAACAATGGCGGAATCACGCCCCGCCAATGCATTTAGAAGGCTCGATTTACCTGCATTGGGTAAACCGACGATGGCTATGTTGATACCATCTCGCAATAGTTGTCCCTGGTGCGCCTGATCCAGCAATGTCCGCAAGTGTTCACCTGCTGCTTGCAATCTCTCCAGTACATCGCTATCTGCCAGAAAGTCGATTTCCTCATCCGGGAAGTCCATGGCAGCTTCTACAAACACACGTAGATTGATTAGCTCCTGCTGCAACTGATTGACAGCGTCTGAAAACACGCCTTCCAGCGAGCGTTGTGCAGCACGTGCGGAAGCCTCGGTAGCAGATTCGATCAGGTCGGCAATGGCTTCAGCCTGTACCAGGTCCAGCTTGTTATTTAGAAATGCACGTTCAGAGAACTCCCCGGGGTGGGCCGGGCGGGCCCCCAATGCCATGACCCTGCTCATCAACATCTGCAGGATTTGCGGACCACCATGACCCTGTAGCTCAAGTACATCTTCACCAGTAAAAGAAGCAGGGGCGGTAAACAACAGTGCAATACCGGAATCAATCGTCTGTCCCTGTTCATCCCTGAAGCAGGTAAAGTGTGCCCTTCGGGGTTGCAGCGGCACATCCAGCATTTGTTCTGCTATGGAAGTGCTCAACGGACCGGAAACACGGATAACCCCTACCCCGCCAACACCGGGCGGTGTTGCGATGGCGCAGATGGTTTTCGACTTGGATAATATTTTATTATTGTCCGACATGAACACAGCTTAGTAGATATGACCTAGCCCGTAAATTGCCCTGGTCTCCCGGATGCTCAAGTCCAGACGCAGCTGGACAAGCCAGGGCCGGGAAACCAGGGTAATTTGCGAGCTCCCCTATGGCAAGGCTTCAATCTTTTTGGTGATGTACCACTGTTGTGCCAGCGACAAACCGGCATTGGTTGCCCAGTAAAGCACCAGTCCAGCCGGGAAAAACGCAAACATGAATGAGAAACCAATCGGCATGAATTGCATGATTTTACGTTGCAACGGATCCATACCAGCGGTCGGTGTCAAACGCTGGGTCAACATCATGAAAGCTGCGTTAAGCACCGGTAACACGAAATAAGGGTCCCGTGCGGTCAGGTTATCGATCCACAAAATAAACGGAGCCTGGCGTAATTCCACTGATTCCAGAAGCACCCAGTAGAGCGCGATAAAAATCGGTATTTGCACAAGGATAGGTAGACAGCCACCTAATGGATTGACTTTTTCAGTCTTGTACATCTCCATCATTGCCTGGCTCATACGCTGGCGATCATCACCATAACGTTCCTTGAGTTGCTCTATCCGTGGCTGTAGTTTCCTCATCCTCGCCATTGAGCGGTATTGCGCTTCGGTGAGTTTGAAAAATAACAACTTGATCAACACGGTTAGCAGCAAGATGGCCCAACCCCAGTTTTGGACCACTGAATGAATTTTGGAAAGTAACCAGAACAACGGTTTGGAAAATACCGTGAATATGCCGTAATTAACGGTATGGCCCAGACCTGCTGCCACTTCCTCGATGTCATCCTGTAATTTTGGCCCGACATAAAGCTGGCTTTCAAATTCGTGGCTTGCACCGGCATCGACTGCAACCGGTGGAGATACTGCCCTGGCAATATAACGTGGAAACCCGTTTGCTGTGACCACGTGAGTGGAATAGGTATTTACCTCGGTTGCATCTGGTATCCAGGCGGCAAAGAAATAGTGCTGCACCATGGACAACCAGCCACCGCTGAAGCTGCGTTTGTAGGGTTCAGTGGCAATATCTTCAAAATCAACCTTTTCAAACTTTTCATCTGGACTGTAAAACCCGATACCAAAAAAGCTGTATCTTCCTGGATTGGTAAAACCCCCATCGTCTTTATCCAGGAGAACCGAACGTTGTAGTTGTTCATAACGGCTACCTGTCCAGCTTTGACCACTTTGATTGGATAGCGTATGCCTTACCTTGATGTCGTACTCACCACGTTTGAAAATAAACGTCTTGGTGACACGAATCCCGTTACCATCATCCCAGGTCAGTGGCACCCTTATCTCTTCAGCATTTTGCTCAAGATCGTATTGCATACGGTCGGAGTTATATTCGGCGGTATGGTTGGGTGCTGACTCGCGACTTAGCAGACCGGATTGGGCAATGAACAACTCCGGGCCATCAATATTGAACATGTCAACCTTGATCTCCGACACCTCCAGCTCAACCGGGTATTTCAACAACCTGGCAGACACCATGGTGCCACCAGCCAGGTCGATTCCGACTTCAAGTACATCGGTTGTGACGGTCAATAAGGAACTACCTCCAGTCATAACAGCCTGTGAGCCAGTGACCGGTTCAACACTTGGGGAACCTGCATCGGGATCGGGCAGATCACCGATGGTAGGTACTGAGTTATCCTGCGGAGCAGGTATAGCCGCATCATCAAATGGTTTGTTAGCAAGTGAGTTATTGGTAACCTCGTTTGCTTGTTGCACCTGTGGCTTGACGCCATAATCTTTATCCCATTCCACCCACATCAAGTAGGCGAGAACGAGCAATCCCATGAACAGCATTGGGCGAAGTTGTGCCATTATGTCTGAGTCCTTTGTTGGTCTGGCTGGCTCATTGTGTTTTGGTGTCCAGCTTTCCTGCTAAATCTTTGCCAATGAGCCAGAAGCGACGCATCGAGTGCTTTATTGCTTTGAGTCTTCGCGACCGCTGTTGGTAAAACTACAAAATCCAGTGTTTTATCTACAGCCGGCGCCATCAATTGATGTCGGAAGCTTTCCCGTATTACACGTTTGATACGATTACGGCCAACTGCCTTGGGACAGGCTTTTTTTGATACTGCCATACCAAGACGGTGACGCTGTATTCCATTGGCACGAGCCAGAATTCGGAAGCAGTCATCACTGGACCGGATAGGTTTTTGAAATACCAATTTGAATTCTGCCGGTTTGAGCAGTCGTGAGTGCCTGGAAAACTTCATCATTCCTGGCCAGTAAGCGATTTAATGCGTGGTTATCGTTGCCCACTCTATCTGGTTTGGTTTAAAGGATCTGGTTTTTCCAGACCCGTTTCACCGATCCTGACAGACTATCAGGGCTACACCGTTCAGGCACTTAAGCGCTTACGACCTTTGCTGCGACGTGCACTAATAATGGCACGGCCACTACGTGTTGCCATGCGGGCACGGAAACCATGTCGGCGGGCGCGTTTTAGAAGGCTGGGCTGAAAAGTACGTTTCATTTTATAAAAACCTCAATAAATACTGTTTATGACTGTTTTACTGTTAATGCAGACAGCCGAGACAAGAGGCGAATAGTATCCGGTATTGGCATATCAATCAAGCATTTGGCATGAGTATTTTGTTTTATGCTTAAGTCTGCTTTCAACTATAGCCAAGTTATCCACAGCACGTTAGACTAAGGCTTGATCAGGCAGAGTGTATAGGCACACCCTAAACAACCTGATATTTTGGCATAAGAATCTTTGTAAGCTATTGAAATATAAACCCTGTTTTGGCATTTTTACCCATATAAGTGAGCTTGCCAGACCCTGTAAAACCCTACTGGCTTGAACGCGGCATGGCGCAAAACATCTGGCAACTTTGCCTTCAACATCTTGAACGGGAACTTCCGTCTGAAGACATAAATACCTTCATTCGCCCGCTTGAGATTGTTAGCAGCAAAAACCGCACCCGCCTGGTGGCACCAAATTCTTATGTCCGGGATCATATTTCCACTCACTACCTGGAACGCATCCGGGATATTTTTGAGCATCTCGGACACGCAAGATCAGCAGTCAGTATTGAAGACGGCCTGCCTGTCGAAACAGCATCAACCAATGAAACATCACGACCTAGAGTTAGTCAACAGCAGGCGACCGGATTAAATCCACGTTATCGCTTCGATAATTTCGTTCTTGGTAAATCAAATGAATTGGGCTACGCCGCGGCATCCCAAATCGCCCAGAAACCGGGTGATGCCTATAATCCATTATTGTTATATGGCAGCACCGGTCTTGGCAAAACCCATTTGTTACATGCCATTGGTAACCTGATTCGAGAGCAAAGCCCCTCCACCAAAGTCCTTTATCTTGATTCTGAACGTTTCGTCAGTGACATGATCAAGGCCTTGCGACACGGGGCCATCGATAATTTTAAAAAACATTATCGTACCGCTGGTGCATTACTCATTGATGATATTCAGTTTTTCGCAGGCAAGAAAAGTTCCCAGGAAGAGTTTTTCCATACTTTCAATACATTACTGGATAGTAAACAACAAATTGTTCTGACCTGTGACCGTTACCCAAAAGAGGTTGTAGGGCTTGAAGCCAGGCTTCGCTCACGTTTTGGCTGGGGTTTAACCGTTGCCATCGAACCACCTGATTTTGAGACCCGTGTCGCCATTTTAATGAACAAGGCCCAGGAAAAAGGTGTGCGACTGGAGGAACCCGTCGCTTTTCTGGTTGCCAAACGTTTGCGTTCACATGTGCGGGATCTCGAAGGGGCATTAAATACATTGATTGCCAATGCCCGCTTTACCGGTCGGGAAATCACGGAAAGTTTTGCGCGTGAGGTACTACGGGACCTGCTTACCGTACACGATCGTCTGATTACCATTGAAAATATTCAAAAAACTGTGTGTGAATATTACAAACTAAGGATGGCGGAGTTATTATCCAAAAGAAGACCCCGTAGCATTGCCCGTCCCAGGCAAATGTCGATGGCACTGTGTAAAGAGTTGACACAACACAGCCTGCCGGAGATTGGAGATGCATTTGGCGGACGTGACCATACGACAGTTTTACATGCCTGTCGTAAAATTGAAGAGTTGTGTGAAACCGATGGTCGTTTACGGGAAGACAAAGTTAAATTACTGCGCTTGTTGACCGCGTAAATATTTGTGGAACAATAGGGGTATAAGACCTTAACAAGCTGTGTACAAGTTTTGGGGTTTGAAACAAAGCATGTTTCTCCACATGTTATACACAAGGTACAAGGTGTTATTTACACAGGGTTTAAAGTTTATATCTAATTGTAATTAAAGGTTAATTTTGGTTTTTTTGACTTATTAACAAGGCTTACTACTACTACTGTTTATATATACTATTTAAACTTAATAACAGTATTTAAAGGATCAAGGTATGAAATTCACTATATCCAGGGAAGTTCTTCTTCAACCACTCAGTCAGGTTGTCGGTGTAGTTGAGCGTCGACAAACACTACCGGTATTGGCTAACTTCATGCTTGCTGCACGTAACGGGCGTTTAACTGTAACCGGCACAGATATGGAAGTTGAATTGATATCAAGTGTGCCTGCTGATGTCATCCAGGAAGGTGAGATCACGGTTCCGGCACGTAAATTGTTGGATATCATCAAGGCACTGCCAGATGGTTCAAATATCTCTTTTATTGTCGCTGATGACAAGGCCACACTTTCTGCCGGGCGCAGTCGCTTTACACTTGCAACCTTGCCGGCATCGGAGTTCCCCGCCACTGATCAGGTAGAAACCCTTGAAAATATTGATGTTTCTGAAACCACATTAAAGAGAATGATGGATAAGACATCATTCGCAATGGCAAATCAGGATGTTCGTTATTACCTCAATGGGCTTCTTTTCGATTTTAGTGATGGTCAATTAAGAGCCATCGCAACCGATGGTCATAGGTTGGCTATATGTGATCTTGACGCCAGTGTTGACGTTACAAGCGACCGGCAGCTTATCGTTCCAAGAAAAGGTGTCATGGAACTGTCAAGGATGTTGTCCGGCGACTCTGACGGGGTAACCCTCGCCATTGGCCGAAATCACATCCGGTTGGTTAAAGGCGACACCACATTTACCTCCAAGTTGATTGATGGACGCTTTCCTGATTACAAGGCTGTGGTACCAGTTGGCGCAGACAAGCAAATGCTTGTAGACAGATTCACTTTTATCCAGGCACTGCAACGCGCAGCTATTCTATCCAATGAAAAGTACAAAGGTGTAAGGCTGGAAGCGGATGGCAGCACCATAAAAATCATTGCTCACAACCCACAGCATGAAGAAGCCATTGAAGAAATTGAAGCGGAACTGAATTTTGACCGTATTGCAGTCGGGTTCAATGTAACCTATTTATTGGATGCTCTAATGGCAATTGATACGGAACAGGTATCGTTGGAACTAAAAGATGCAAACAGCAGTTGCCTGGTGTCCGCACCCGACTCTGATGTTAATCGGCACGTGGTTATGCCGCTTAAACTATAGGTTGGATTAGTTCAACGATATGCGGGTTAAATCCCTTAATATCAATAACTTAAGAAACATAGTATCGGCCCAGATAGAACCTGATCCGTGTCTCAACTGTTTCATAGGTGGTAATGGTGCAGGTAAGACCAGTGTTCTCGAAGCGCTGGCAGTTTTATCCAAAGGTCGTTCTTTCAGATCTGGTCAAATCTCCTCGCTGATCGGTCCCCAGAGTAAAAATTTTCAGGTAGTCACCACTGTTCAAAGTCAGAACGGCAATACTCATCAACTGGGTATGGAGCGCAATGCTGATAAATGGTCCGCGCGGCACAATCGTGAGGATGTTACTCAATTAAGTGAATTGACCCAGTTACTGCCCCATGTACTACTGGCACCCTCCAGTCATACCCTTGTGAGTGGTCCGCCGGATGGTCGTCGTAAGTACCTTGATTGGGGAGTGTTTCACGTGGAACATTCTTTTTTATTGTTATGGCGTCGTTATAATCGCGCTTTGAAACAACGCAATGCTGCTTTAAGGCAAACCAACACAGCAGTTATCGAGAGTCTTGATCCTCTACTTATTAACCTGGGTGAAAAATTGCATGAGGCTCGTGAACGTCATGCTGAGTTGCTTAATGTCATGCTGCAGCAGAACCTCCCACTATTTAACCAGACCCTTGAAGGCGTAAAGCTAAGTTATCGAAAGGGTTGGTCAGGCAATAGTCTTGCAGATTCAATACAGTTGTCCATGGATCGTGACATCGAAAGAGGTTCAACGGGACCGGGGCCACACAAGGCGGACCTGTATCTGACTTTGAACGGCTCTGTTGCACGGGAACGCTTATCACGTGGCGAACAAAAAGCCATGACTGCGGCGATGATCATGGCGCAGGCACAATTAATCTGTGATTCAGGGGAGAAACCGATATTGCTGTTGGATGACCTGTCTTCTGAACTTGATGGAGACCACCTGACCAGGGTGCTCCAGGCTGGTTTGAATCTGGGTGTTCAAATATGGTTGACAGGTACAGAGATGGTACCCGCCATACAGGCCTGTGAAGGCAGCTATACGGTGTTTCACGTGGAACATGGTCAGGTTTCCAGGGATCGGGTCTAAAACGTCGAAAAAGTTGAATAAACAAGCATTTAATGACTCTCAGTGCTATAATATAGAACGATTCGCAGCATACTAACCCGCAACAAGTTAACACACTTGCCGCCAATAAATAGTAGTGGCAACTGAACTATGCAAGTCGGGGTCAAGAGGTCATATGAGCAAACAAGAATACGATTCCACCAGTATCAAGGTATTAAAGGGCCTTGATGCCGTCCGTAAACGTCCAGGTATGTATATTGGTGATACGGATGATGGCACCGGTTTACACCACATGGTATTTGAGGTGACGGATAACTCCATTGATGAGGCCCTGGCAGGTCATTGTGATGCGATAAAAGTCGTAATTGAGATGGGTGGCTGCGTCAGCGTTTCTGATAACGGACGCGGTGTACCCGTTGATATTCATAAGGAAGAGGGTCGTTCTGCCGCAGAAGTCATTATGACAGTACTGCATGCCGGTGGTAAATTCGACGACAATTCCTATAAAGTTTCCGGTGGTTTACATGGTGTTGGCGTTTCTGTGGTCAACGCTTTATCAGAACACCTGGAATTGACCATTAGCAGAGACGGTCATATCTGGCAACAGATATACAAAATGGGTGTGCCAGTTGAACCACTTAAAATAATTGGTGATACAGATGATACCGGTACAGAATTAAGGTTCTTACCCAGTACAGAGGTTTTTTCCGATACCGTATTTCACTATGATATTCTCGCTAAACGCTTGAGAGAACTGAGTTTTCTCAATAAAGGTGTCAGGATTGAATTGACAGATGAAATCTCCGGTAAATCGGATGTTTTTGAATATGAGGGTGGTATCAGATCATTTGTAGAGCATCTTGGACGTAAGAAAACAGCCCTACATCCAACTGTTATGCATTTTGAAGGTGAAAATAACGGTGTTGCAGTTGAGGTCGCTATGCAGTGGACTGATGCCTACCAGGAAAGTGTGTTCTGTTTTACCAATAATATTCCACAACGTGATGGTGGGGCTCACCTGGCCGGATTCAGAGCAGCGTTAACACGTACTATGAATCAATATATCGAAGAATCGGGTCTTGCCAAGAAAAACAAAGTTTCGATGACGGGTGATGACGCACGTGAGGGCCTGGTCGCGGTATTATCAGTTAAAGCACCCGATCCGAAGTTTTCCTCCCAAACAAAGGACAAACTGGTCTCATCAGAGATCAAACCCGTGGTTGAGGGCCTGGTTTCTTCTCATTTAAGAGATTTTTTGTTGGAAAATCCGACAGAAGCCAAAACGATTACCATGAAGGCGGTTGATGCGGCCCGCGCTCGCGAGGCAGCTCGAAAAGCCCGCGATATGACACGTCGTAAGGGTGTATTGGATATAGCTGGTCTACCCGGAAAACTGGCAGATTGCCAGGAGAAGGACCCGGCATTATCAGAACTATTTCTGGTAGAGGGTGATTCAGCGGGTGGTTCAGCAAAACAGGGTAGAAATAGAAAAACCCAGGCAATTCTGCCACTTAAGGGTAAAATTCTGAATGTAGAGAAGGCCCGTTTTGACAAAATGATATCATCGGCAGAAGTGGGTACGCTGATTACTGCATTGGGTTGTGGTATTGGTAAAGATGAGTTCAATATCGATAAACTGCGTTACCACACCATCATTATCATGACCGATGCCGATGTTGATGGATCGCATATCCGTACCTTGTTGTTGACGTTCTTCTATCGGCAGATGCCTGAATTGATTGAACGTGGTCATATATACATCGGTCAGCCACCGCTTTACAAAATAAAACATGGTAAACAAGAGCAGTATCTCAAAGATGATGCTGAAATGAACGAGTACATGCTGGCGCGTGCAATGGATAATGCTTCCCTGGTTTTTGACCCGGATGCCCCCCCATTAACAGGAACAGCACTCGAGGGACTGTTAAGAGATTTTATAACAGTCAAAGCTGCGAATAAGCGTTTGGCGATGCGTTTTGAGCCTTTGTTCTTGGAACAACTGGTTGATAGTAAACCTTTTTCTCAGGATTGGAGTGTTTCAGAAGCACAACAGTGGTGTGATGTGTTTGTTGAGGACATGAACAGGACTACACCCCCGAGTGTGAGTTTTGGCCTGGAGCCAGTTGAGGGTGAAAAAGGACTCGAATTACTGCTGAGCAAGACAACTTACGGCGTTGTGGATACAACACCATTGCGACGTGACTTTTTCGGTTCACCAGAATACCGGTTAACCATGAAACTGGCCAATACCATTCATGACCTGATTCAACCGGGTGCGGTGGTTCATCGCGGAAAATCTGAAAAGGAAATATCGAGTTTTGCTGAAATGCATAACTGGTTAATGAGTGAGAGTCGTAAGGGACGTACATTCCAGCGGTTTAAAGGTCTGGGTGAGATGAATCCGGAACAACTGTGGGATACCACGGTTAATCCTGAGACTCGTCGTCTGCTTAAAGTGACCATCGAAGATGTGGTTGCTGCGGATGAGATTTTCACGACCCTAATGGGTGATGAAGTTGAACCCAGGCGTGAATTTATTGAGAAGAATGCTTTGGATGTGACGAATTTGGATATTTAGTTATATACGAGGATAGGCGGTATTTTGTAGCTGAGAGCGAGAACTGGTCGAAGTCGACCTTTTTCAATTTTGCACAATTCGGCGGGTGTTGGGGGTACCTCCCAAGACCTTAAATAACACGACTGCAGGGACGCAGGAGGTAGAGTCATGCAGGAGCAATTGCCGAGGGATGTTTTTAAAGAGCCTACATCCCTGTTGGCGGAGGTCTCAGAAGACAATACCCATATCCCCGCTGAGTTCAGTGGATTTTTGCAGTCACGTTCGTTTGGCAAATATCAGCCAATCAAAGCAAGATTAGCCACCCGATCAAACATTCCTTTGAGCTCGACCAGTAAACTTAAACGATTGCGACGTACTTCCGGGTCTTTATCCATGACCATTACCTTGTCAAAAAAGGCTTCAATTCCATCGGATAAACCGGCGAGTAAGGACAGGGCAGTGGTGTAGTTTGCCTGTTCATAAAGCCGATCAAGGTCTTTTGATATTCTTCTAATTTCAGCGAAAAGCTGCTTTTCTTCTTCAATAACCAATATATCTTCGTTAATCGTGTCTAATTCTTCAGTTACTGATTTACGCAAAATATTACCAATTCTCTTGTTCGCTGCCACCAGGCTGGAAGCGGCTTCATGTTTCATAAACTCCCGCAATGCATCCAGTCGCGTGACAAGATCAGGCAGGGTGCTTAGTGGCGCATCCAGAACGGCGTTTACCAGGCTGGTATCGTAGCCTTGTTCGCGCAGATAGTTCTTGAGCCGCTCCAGAATGAACTGACGTAATTCCAGTAAAACTTCGGGCGAAACAGGCAATTGTTCCTGTACGGCCAATGCTGCTATGGCAAGTGTTCTGTCCAGTTCGATGTCTAACTCACCATCGAGCAATATACGTATCACCCCTAGCGCTGCGCGGCGTAGAGCAAAAGGATCCTTGTTTCCGGAGGGTTTGAGTCCGGTGGCAAAAATGCCTGTTAATGTATCCAGCCGATCGGATAGCGCAACAATTTTTCCTATGGCTTGCGATGGTAATCGGTCACCGGAGTAGGCTGGCAGGTAGTGTTCGCCAATGGCCTGGGCAACTGATTCCTGCTCACCACTTTGTAAAGCGTAATAACTCCCCATAACCCCTTGAAGTTCTGGAAATTCTCCCACCATGTGACTGACAAGATCGCACTTGCACAGTGTTGCCGCACGACTGGCGGCATTTTTATCAACATTAGTAACTTCTGCTAATTTACTCGAAATAGTAGATATACGTTTCGATTTGTCTCGAATTGACCCTAATTTCTTTTGAAAAACGACATTGTCTAATTGTGGTAGTAAGTCTTCCAGAGGGTTCTTGTTATCTTGATCCCAGAAAAACCGGGCATCAGCAAGCCGGGGCCGGATAACACGTTCGAAACCTTCACGAACAGCGTTAAAATCCTGGCTTTCAATATTGGTGACGGTGATAAATTGGGCTAACAAGACACCTTTGTCGCTGCTAACGATCGGGAAAAATTTCTGATGGTCTTGCATGCTGGCGATCAGTGCCTCGGCTGGAACATCAAGGAATTCAACATCGAAACTGCCTGCTATGGATCGTGGCCACTCGACAAGACAGGTAACCTCGTCAAGTAAGTCATTATTAATCAAAGCCTTACCACCAGAAACCTCACCCAGTGCTACTGCCTGGCTCTTTATAATGTCCCGGCGTTTATCCTGGTCAGCGATAACATAAGCAGTTTCAAGTACCTGTTCATAATCACCGGCAGTTGCTATTTTATGTGGGCCTGGACTATGAACCCTGTGGCCACGGGTGGTGTTGCCGGTTTCCAGGCCAAACAGGCTACCGTTGAGTACTTTCGTACCATGCATGGCCACCAGCCAATGCACCGGCCGGATGAAACTGAAATCATTGGAGGCCCAGCGCATGGGTTTTGCCACAGGTAGAGCAGATAATGCCTTTTCCAGCATTGGGAAAAGCAGGTCTTCAAGCTTTTTGCCGGCTTTTTCTACACGGCAATACAACCATTCACCTTTTTCAGTCTTGAAGGTTTCGAGTTCTTCAACGCTTTTACCAACCGACCGGGCAAATCCAAGTGCTGCGGGGGTTGGTTGTTTATCGGCATTGAATGCGGCGGCAAGTGCGGGTCCTTTGCGTTCGAGTACCTGGTCGGGTTGGGACTCGGCTACACCAGATATAAGCAATGCCAGTCTTCTTGGTGTGTAGTAAAGCCGGCTGTTTGTGGCATCAAACTCGAATTCTGCTTTTTTCAGCTGTGCTAAAAAGCCATCAAACAGTGCCTGACCGACTTTGGGGAGTGACTTTGGAGGTAATTCTTCACAACCCAGTTCGATCAACAGGTCTGCGGAACCCGGTACCATGTCTTTCTTATTTGAATTATTCACTGCCGCTCTCCGTCAACAAACCCGGAAAACCAAGAGATTCTCTACGGGCGTAATAGGCCTCAGCGACCAAACGGGACAGGTTTCTG
>RCND010000075.1_pt1 | contig 70261 bp, 55 predicted proteins | sample 2041351 | NCBI WGS metagenome assembly RCND01 (sample SAMN09708230, study PRJNA481090) | Marine sediment metagenome, whole genome shotgun sequencing project. | biome: marine sediment; feature: ocean; material: sediment; isolation source: Sewage treatment plant 12B marine sediment (STP12B) ... | reverse complement strand
ATGCTTTTTTTCGGAGCGCTTATTTCTGCCATCTTAAGCACATCGAGTGGGGCCATGTTATCAGCGGCAACCATTGTTGGAGAAAATTTAATAAAACCCAACTTGCCTAATATTTCTGATAAGCGATTACTCCTTTCAACACGAATAAGTGTGGTTGTAATTGCCCTTATTTCCTGTCTTTATGCTCTTAACGACACCAATATTCACGGTCTGGTGGTCTCTTCTGCTGTTCTACTAATGGTCTGCCTCTTAGCACCATTAACCTTAGGTCTTTATTGGAAAAAATCTTCGGCTTTTGGGGCTTGGCTAGCTATTATATTAGGAGCCCTAGTCTGGATGGTTTCCAATTATATGGATACGCTTGTACACCCAACCATTTATGGGACTTTAGCCAGCTGTATTGCAATGGTTCTGGGTAGTTTATTGCGCCCAGATAGCCCAGGATCCGGTCACGGTCATATACAATAATTACGCTCCGCTTGGAAGTATCATTTTTACCATGATTTAAAATTGCTATTAACCAAACGGTTTATTAATAGCATTAAATAATACACGTTTAAAGCCAACTATAAAATCAATACGGATGGCTTTTCCAACTAGTAAACCTCCCCTATCTTTAACACTAGTAGAGGACGATAAATCAGGGTAGTCAGCCCGCACTGATTTTTATGCAAACCATTGTGCTTCATCTTGACCAAGCATAACTTCTTCTGTTACGCGCTGGAGTATAGCATTCTCCTCATAAAGCTACCCTAACCACCCCACTCAATCTAAAGATCTTAATGTATGGCTTCACTCATACACCGGAATGTGTAAACCTTAGAGAACGAAAATAAAAGCAAGTCTTATTTAGCTTGTAGTACTATTCTTGTTATCTATATCATGTATCCTAATTAAAAAGTCTTCTCTATAGGTACCGCTTATGGGAATCTCCTTTTCATCAATGACTACACAGTGTTTTTTGATTATTTCTATATGTTTTAATGCTACTATATACGAACGATGTATTCTCACAAATAGCTGCTTAGGAATTAATTCTACAACTTCTGAAAGTTTATATCGTGCTACGATCGAACGCTTCGTAGTATAGAATGTGACATAATTACCCTCACTTTCTATGTATTTTATATTTTGAATGGGTAATTGATGAAACTCAGAGCCGCTTTTGATAAAAACTGTTTGTTCATTAATAGCATGAGAATTTTCAAAATGAGGCGTCACTACTTCTTTTTTGTCATTTAAAACTTTTTTTACTTTAATGACGGCTTGTAGTAGTCTATCAAATTCAATAGGCTTTAATAGATAATCCACTGCTTTAAGCTCATAACTTTCCAAAGCATATTCAGAATACGCTGTAGTAAAAATAATTAATGGAGGGTTTTGTAAAAACTTAGGAAAACTAAGCCCTGTTAATTGAGGCATATTTATATCCAAAAAAATGACATCAACCTTATGTTCCTGTAAATAATCAAGAGCTTCCAAAGGGTCTCTAAAGGAGGCCTTTAAATCCATATATGATATTTTCTTCAAATGAAATTCAAGCACTTCAATTGCAGCTGGTTCATCGTCAATGATTACATAGTTTATCATAAAATTTAATCACGTTCTAAGTTTAATGAAGATATAAATAATCCATTCTCCTCTTTTGTTTCTAAAGTATGTGCATCAGGATAAAGAATAGTGAGCCTCCTTTTTAAATTATCGAGTCCGAAACCAGAAGAATCATCTATAATGTCATTGGCACTTTTCTGAATCGTATTCGTTACTTTAAAATGTATCTTATTCTGTTGGGTCTCTATAAAAATATCGATTACAGATTTTGTCTTAGGATTGACACCATGCTTAATGGCATTTTCAACAAAAGGAATAAGTAACATAGGGCTTATTTTAACTGCTTTCATATCTCCTTTGGTAACTAAATTTATCAATACGTCATCATTTTCAGCAATTCGTAATTGATATACTTCAATGAAATTTTTAATGTGATGTATTTCTTTTTCCAGTACTACTTTTTCTTCATTTGTCTCATAGACCATATAGCGCATTAATTCCGCTAATTTTGCTATTCCATCGGCTAACTCAGGAGCATTTTGTTTTAAAGATTTAGCATATAGACTGTTTAAAACATTAAACAAAAAGTGAGGATTAATTTTAGACTTCAAAAAAGCCATTTCTGTAGTTAGTTTCTCTTCATATAAAATTCGCTTCAGTTTTTCACTTTGAACCCAATATTTAATTAATGCATAGGATAAACCAAGTAAGAGTATGAAAAAACTACTCATTGCATTATATTGTAAATAGCTCAAATAAGACTCACTCTCACTAGAGAAAAAACCAACCAACCAATTATAGTCAATAAAGCTTTCGAACAAATTGATGAGAACAAAAGTGCTTATTAAGGTAATGATTAAAAGCCCCATTTTTTTCAGGCGTAAAAATCTAGGAACGATAAAAAAGGCGGTAGAATAAAATATAACTTGGTTCATAAGCATTCCAAACAATATTGCAAGCCAAAATGGACCTTCATCTTTCCTGAAATCAGATATTGTATTTACAGAATTTAAAATTAAAAAATAAGCAACTCCCCAAATCAAAACATGTATTGTTACTTCTATATGTTTTTTCATTTCAGCTGTTTTTATTGTCAAAAATATCTCTTTCAAAACCTTACCAAAAACGGAAGGGATAAAGTGCGTCGTTTAAGTGACCAAATTAGATATTCATGTGAAGTTTATGCTATTTCACACGGTCAAGGTTGTCTGTCACACTAAAGAGCCTAACAATCACATTCTTTTTATTTTATAATAGTAACGCATTACTATTGCTTCATAATAATAGTAAAACTATAAAAAAATGAAAAAGTTAATAGTAATTGTAACCGTATTAATCTTTGGATTTAATGCATTTAGTCAAACAAGTTCCAATAAGAAATTAGAAAAAGGTATCAACGAAGTATTTGAAAGTTATGCCTATTATAACCGTTTTATAGGTAGTGTATTAATAAGTCAAGAGGATACTGTTATTTATGAAAAAAGTTTTGGTTTCGCTGATATAGATAATCATAAAAAGAATACTAAAAATTCTATATTCAGTATTGCTTCAGTTACTAAATCCTTAACAGCTGTAGGGGTAATGAAATTAGTTGAAGATGGCAAGCTTACCTTAGAAACGCCAATCAGCACTTATTTTCCAAGTTTTATACCTGATTTTTCCAAAGACTTCACAATTCGCCACTTATTAAACCATAGTTCAGGTATGCAAGCTAATATAGGTAGAATAGATGATCAGGGTAATGGTTTAATGCCTGGGGAAAATCCGATTACATTAAATGAACTTTTTGAAGAATTTAAAGATTCAAAACTGAATTTTGAACCAGGAGCAGGATATGAGTATAATAATTTTGGATATACGCTTCTTGCCTATATTATTGAAAACGTAAGTAAGCAGTCTTATGCTGATTATATGGAACAAGCAGTTTTTAAACAAGCTCACATGAAAAACACTTCTGTTACTACCTATAAAAATATAAATAAAAGAGCTTTTCCACATATAGGCTTAGGTATGAATGCCTTTAAAAAAATTAGTTCTCCTGTGCACTCATCTTGGATAATGGGTGCTGGAAATATCAATGCTACTGCGGGTGATTTATATAATTTCATGAAGGCTTTAGAAAACGGGGTATTATTAAAACCAGCAACTGTGGATAAACTTTATAGCGATACACAACCAATAGGGGTTAATGAATCAGAATATGGATTAGGCTGGAAAATTGAAAATAAAGGGGGAGAACAATGGATTAACCACACCGGTTTACTTCCTGGTATTACTTCCATAATAGGTTCATTACCAGAGCAAAAAATTAAAATAATCATCCTATCTAATGCTACTTCTAATGACTTAATAACAGAAAGGGACTTTCAAGGGAAGAGTCAGTTTGTTAGTGGTGAAATAGTTGATGCTATTATTGCTCTAGTGCAAGGAAAAAAAGTAGAATTGCTTCCAACACCAATTAAAGTTAATTATAGCAACAATGAAGATTTCAGTAGAACATACAAGATGGATAATACCCATTCCTTAGTCTTAGCCAAACAAGGTGACAACTACTCCCTTAAAACAATAGGGAAAGAGTCTTGGTCGGTATTTACATATCCATTCTCAAGAGATGCTAAGGAAGATAACAAAACAAGTGAAACTGCTTTGTATTTTGCGAAGGCAATGAGTACTCAAAACTTCGAAGGACTTGGCGATTATGCTAATGATGATATGAAAGGTTTTCTAGGCTCAGAAGAAGGTGAAAATCAGTTAAAAGGGATGTGGGCATATTGGATAAAAGAGGATGGAGAATTTAAATCTTATAATATTTATAAAACGGAAGGAGAAGAAGGTAGTAAGACGGTGCATATTAGATTTCATTTTGAGAAAAATGATATAGGATTAGTCTTAGGAATTAACTCTAAGTATCAAATTCAAGGTATGTTTAAGGATGATGCCGTTAAAACAAGCCCTATTCACAAAGTAAATTTAATAGCTATAAATGAAAATGATTTTTTTATTAATGGTCATCAAAATGATGGGATGCAGGATTTAGAAATAAAAATATCTGAAAAAGAATTAATTTTAATAGACGATAAGACAATTTTCAAAGCAAGGCTTTTATTTTCAAATAGCGCAATAAAATAGCCAGATGCTAACCTGGTATATGAAAAATAGTCAGTTAAGCGCAAGTCATTATTACTTGCGCTTTTTTATTACATTTAAATATCCTTTTTCTATTTTAGTTGCGAAACAATAGTAACTGATTAAACAGCAAGGATTGTACTCACTTTAAAAAATGACAGAAATCAACCTATCAACCAAAAGACTGTACTTGCGATTAATAGAATTGTCTGACTTGGAGGCAATACATACGCTACATTCTCTTCCAGAAACAGATAAGTACAACACCCTAGGAATTCCTAAAAACACGGAGGCAACAAAATTAATTATAGAAGATTGGATTGCAGCAAACAACAAGCCTGAATCAAAGAATCTAACTTTTGCAATAGAACAAACCATTTCTAAGAAATTTATTGGATTGATTGCGCTAAAAATTGGAAGCGAAAAATTTAAAAATGGAGAGGTATGGTATAAATTACATTCAGATTACTGGGGTAAAGGATTTGGCACGGAAGCTCTCCATTCGATACTTGATTTTGGATTTGAAAAAATAAAACTTCACCGAATTGAGGCGGGTTGCGCTATTGATAATATTGGTTCAATGAAAATTTTAGAAAAAGTTGGCATGACCAGAGAAGGAAGAAAAAGACAAGTTTTACCTTTAAAATCCGGATGGTCTGATAATTTTGAATACGCAATTCTAGAAACGGACGAAAGAAAAAATAAAGTATAACAAAACCATTGTGGCACATTATAAAATCACCAAATGATTCAATCCTATAAGAAGAAGCCGCTACTACAAGAAAAGTATGATACTATTATTATTGGTTCAGGTATGGGTGGCCTTGCCACTGCTGCTATTTTAGCAAAAGAAGGTCAAAAAGTATTGGTCTTAGAAAAGCACTATACGCCTGGTGGTTTTACACATGTATTTAAGCGTAAAGGCTACGAATGGGATGTAGGAATACATTATATAGGAGAAATGCAACGCGAGACGAGTCTATTAAAAAAACTGTTTGATTATATCACTAATGGTGAATTAAAATGGGCAGATATGGGAGACGTGTATGACCGGGTTGTTATAGGAGATGCGCATTTTGACTTTGTAAAAGGGGTTAAAAATTTTAAAAAACAAATGGCTGCTTATTTTCCAGAGGAAAAAGAAGCGATTAATGCCTATGTGGATTTAGTTTTTAAAGCTGTAAAAACAAGCAAAAATTATTATATAAGTAAAGGTATATCACCTTTATTGAATACGGTATTTGGCAGTTTTCTTAAAAGACCATTTTATAAATATTCCGATAAAACAACGTATGAAGTGCTGCGCTCATTAACAAGTAACGAAACCCTAATAAAGGTTCTTACGGCTCAATATGGTGATTATGGGTTACCTCCCAAACAAAGTAGTTTTTCCATGCATGCCTCTGTAGCGCGACATTATTTTGATGGTGGTAGTTTTCCCGTTGGCGGATCTTCCCAAATTGTAAAAAAAGTAGACCCGGTAATAGCTGCTTCTGGCGGAACCATCTTAGTAAGTGCAGCGGTAGAAGAAGTAATTATTAAAAAAAATACTGCCGTTGGTGTTCGCATGAAAGATGGAAAACTATTTAGAGCCAAAAACATCGTTAGCAATGCAGGAATAATGACCACTTACAACCAGTTATTGCCTTTAAAATCGGTAAAGAAACACCGATTGGCGCAACAGTTACAAAAAGTAAACCGATCTGCGGCGCATTTAAGTTTATACATTGGTTTAGAGGGGACCCCAGAAGAACTTAGTATCCCAAAAACTAATTATTGGATTTACCCTAAAAATCATGATCATGACACCTGCGTGAAAAACTATTTGGAAGATATCTCTCAACCCTTTCCATTAGTGTACCTTTCTTTTCCTTCTGCAAAAGACCCTGATTGGTACAATCGCTATCCTGGTAAAAGTACCATTGATGTTATCACCTTAATCCCCTACGAGACGTTCGAAAAATGGGCAGGAACACCTTGGAAAAAAAGAGGAGAAGCATATGAAGCTAAAAAAGAAGAAATTGCGCAGCGCTTATTAAAAGAAGTCTATAAACAATTACCACAAGTAGAAGGAAAAATAAATTGTTATGAATTATCTACTCCGCTTACGACGCAGCATTTTGTGAATTATGAAGAAGGGGAGATCTATGGCCTAGATCATAGTCCCTCTCGGTTTAGGCAATCTTTTTTAAAGCCAAAAACACCAATCAAAAACTTTTATTTAACTGGACAAGATATTGTAACTGCTGGCATTGGAGGTGCACTGTTCTCTGGCATATTATCTACCATGGCCATTACGGGAAAAAATGTACTAAAAAAGATGTAAACTAAACCCAACGTACAGCATAACGAAAGCATAAGATGCGCGGTTAATAGCTTGTTAAAACATACAAACATGTTGCGACCTATAAAGAAAATACTAAAAGACAATTTAATAAACAGTAAAACCGAAAACCGAATAGCGTAGTAACGATCTAAAATTTGTTTAATTTACACGTAAGAAATGTTGTAGGGGTAGAAAGATGAATTGATACGCCAACTGCATTAAGAGTATACTTGACAAGTATATTAAAATACAATCAAACTGTTATGAAAGAAAACAAATATCCAAGATCATTTTCACATATAGGAATTACAGTGCCAGACATAAATAAAGCAGTAGAGTTTTATCAGGAAGTAATGGGTTGGTATGTTATCATGGCACCGTCAAAAGTCATAAAAGAAAGAGATACTGCAATTGGACAAATGTGTATTGATGTCTTTGGGGAGGATTGGGAAGAATTTGAAATTGCACACATGTCTACTTCTGATGGCATTGGGATTGAGTTATTTTCATTTTTACATGGAATTAAGGAAGCACCAGCATTTAACCCGTTTAATACAGGACTTTTTCACTTTTGTGTTCAAGACCCGAATATTGAAGCCCTGACAAATAAAATAGTGGCATATGGCGGGAAACAACGGATGCCCATACGAGAGTATTATCCTAATGAAAAACCTTTTAAAATGGTATATGTTGAAGACCCTTTTGGAATCGTCTTTGAGATATATACCCACAGTTATGAATTAACGTATTCTTCTGGAGCGTATCAGAAATAAAAAAGCAGCAATAAGGTTAAGTAAAAATATGGCGTAAACCGTGTGACTTAATAAAGATTATGACCAACTAATGAAACGAATTCAATCGATTTTTTTTTTACTGCTACTACTTTTTATTGGATGTAAGAATTCAACATCTAAACAATTGGGAAAAGCGGAAAAAATTGGAGCTGTTAAGCCAATGGTCAGTTTTACGTTCGATGATGGAAACACTTCTGATTTGGCGAATTTCCAATTTGAAGAATGGAACAACATGATTTTGTCCCATCTTGAAAAAGAAAATCTAAAAGCTATTTTTTTTGTCACCGGAAGAAACAAATTGGACGAAAAGGGACAGTTATTGCTTAAAAGCTGGAATAATAAGGGGCATAAAATTGCGAATCATTCCTTTACGCATCCAAATTTTAATTCAGAAAAGAATACTTCTAGTCTTTTTGAGAGCGAATTAAAAAGAACTGATTCTATTATTTCAAATCTTAGTAATGGTATTAAACTATTTCGATTCCCATACCTAAAGGAGGGTCAGAACCAAGCGAAAGTGGATAGTATTAGAAACATCCTTGCTATAAACAACTATGTGAACGGTTATGTTACGATTGATGCATCGGATTGGTTTGTTGACCAACGCTTACGTCAAAGAATAAAAGAAGTAGGTTTTGAAAAAGCCGAAATCGAAAAGTTTAAGGCATTTTACATGAAGCACATTATGGAAAGAGCTGACTACTATGAAAACCTTTCGTATGAGATAAACCAAAGACACATTAATCACACTCTTTTATTGCATCACAATTTGGCATCCGCTTTATTTCTAGGAGACCTAATTGAAGAATTCAAAGCAAAAGGTTGGGAGGTAATAAATGCTGAGGAAGCCTATAAGGACCAAATTTTTGAAAATATACCATCATCTGATTTCGCAGGAGAAAGTTTAATCTATTCAATTGCTAAGCAATCAGGCAACTACGACCAAACGTTGAGGTATCCGGCAGAGGATAGTAGATATGAAAAGGCTAAAATGAATGCACTTGGATTATAATAAGAACTCAAAAAACGTAGTCTAGCTGAGCCGTTAGCCGTCATTACAACCAACCATTAACCAATTATTAAAATTTTCAGAAATACCCAAAAGCAACTTCAGATGGAAAATAAATTATTAAAATTACTAATTCTAATAAAATGAAAAAACGCTCTATTTTAATTTCGTTCGTACTTGCTTATTTCTTTGTAAGTAGTTTAAACCTTCATGCACAAGACAAAATCCTTCAGGAACTTGAAGAAATTGCCATTGTAGATCAAAAAATAATGATGCCAATGCGTGATGGTATTCGTTTGGCAACTGATATATACCGTCCTAAAACGGATAAAAAAGTGCCAATTATTTTTTCTCGTACCCCTTATAATTTTAATTCTTGGGGAGATGGAAAAGAAAGGACAGGAACAGCACGAAGAGCTTTAGAAGCAGTTAAAAGAGGGTATGCTTATGTGGTTCAAAATGAACGCGGACGCTATTTTTCAGAAGGCGAATGGGATATTTTAGGAGTCCCTTTAACTGATGGCTATGATGCATTTACCTGGATGAAGAATCAATCTTGGTCTAATGGCAAGATAGGGACTTTGGGTTGTTCCTCTACTGCTGAATGGCAAATGGCTGTTGCAGCTTTAGATCATCCTTCTCATGCAGCAATGGTGCCGCAAGGGTATGGCGCTGGTGTTGGAAGAGTTGGTGATATTAACGAACAAGGCAACTGGTATAGAGGCGGAGTGGAACAAATGTTATTCTTTTCTTGGCTATATGGTGTTGAGCATGATAAATTTAAACCAAGAATTCCAGCTGGTGCTACGCAAGAAGATTTAATTAGGATTTCTAGGTTTTACGATTTAGCGCCCGAAAATCCGAAAGTAAATATGGCTGAAGCGCTGAACCATTTGCCTATACAAGATATCCTAAAAAACATAAATGGTAAAAATGAGATTTTTGATAAAATGATACGCCGTAAACCAAATGATGCAGCTTGGTTTAAAGGAGGAATATATCATGATAATATGGAAATTGGTGTTCCAAGTTTTTGGTTTGCTTCATGGTATGATGTTTCTATAACACCCAATTTAGCTTTGTTTAATCACGTTAGAAATAATGCCAAAGAGGCAAGCATTAGAGATAATCAATATTTGGTAATTGCACCAACGTTACATTGTAGTTATACTCGGGCAACTGAAAACACTATCGTTGGCGAACGTAATGTTGGCGATGCACGGCTTAACTACAATGAGCAAATATATGCTTGGTTCGATATGTGGCTGAAAGGAGAACAAAACGATTTTAAAGAGGAAACACCTAGAGTCCAATATTATACTATGGGAAGTAATACCTGGCAAGCATCAGAAACTTGGCCTCCAGAAGAAGCTAAATTAACGACATATTATTTAAACAGTGCTGGTGAAGCCAATAGCTTTTTTGGAGATGGAGAATTAACAACAACAAAAGCAAAATCGGATAATCCAGATAGCTTTACATATGATCCAATGAAACCAGTACCATCTTATGGAGGTAATGTGTGCTGCACAGGAAACGCTGTTAAAGGAGGAGCTTTTGATCAGCAACAAATGGAAACCCGAAATGATATATTGGTGTATACTACCGAAGTTTTAAAAGAAGGCGTAGAAATTTCAGGTTTTATAGAATCTACATTATATGTATCATCAGATGCAAAAGACACTGATTTTACTATTAAACTTATTGATGTATACCCTGATGGAAAAGCATATAACTTGGATGAGACCATACAGCGTGTAAGATATCGTGAAGGGTATGATAAAGAAGTATTTATGGAGAAAGATAAGGTCTATAAAGTAGACTTGACTCCTATGTCTACGAGTAATTACTTTAAAAAAGGACATCGCATACGTGTTGAAATATCTAGCAGTAATTTCCCTCGATTTGCACGTAATTTGAATACTGGAGGTAATAACTATGATGAGAAAGAAAGTGTAATTGCTCATAACAAAGTACATCATTCTGCTAAATATACATCACAAATAAGGCTCCCTATGATTTCTAATTAAACTAGGTGTGCGAAAAATTAGGAAATGAAACCGAATCCCCAACTTAAGAAATTCATCCAACCTTATGATGAAGGAATTCAAAAATTGGTGATAGAATTGCGAAATTTTCTAACAGAATTGGTGCCGCAAGCAAACGAATTGATTTGGGATAATTACAATGCGGTTGCAATGGCGTATTCAAAATCAGAAAAATTAAAGGATGCTTTCTGCCATATTTCGGTTTATGCTAAACACGTAAACTTAGGTTTTAATCGGGGGGCGGAATTAACAATTACTAACATAAATCTAAACGGAAAAGGAAAACTAATAAGGCATATCTCCCTAAAGAATTTACAATCTTTCCCAAAAGAGGAGGTGAAAAATATGATTTTAGAGGCAGTTGCTATTTCCGAAAAGTTGAACAGTAAATTAAAGGAAATAAACACGCACCCAAAAAGTATGGTAATGTCCATATCTGAAAAGAAACTAAGACCCAATTAGGTCAATTGGTTAGCCGATCATATAGGTTTTTACTGGTGTTGTAATGAATGCTTTATTAGTTAAGTTGTGTATTATTTGGTTTGCAAGCGGTATAGCAACTTCAAAAATTTTAACGATTTATAAAAGGAGAATAGCTGCTAATGTTTACGTAGACGCTTAAAAATATCTCACTGAAACTACATGAATTTGTTTAATTTTAATCATTGCATTTTAAAATATAGGAATTAGAAACCTACTTTTGAGCAGGCCTTAAAAGTGCGTATTGTAAATGCACCAAGTGACTTACCACTGCGCTGAATACGAAAAACCGAATAATAATATAAAGACCATTAAACTATTGAAATCCAAGAATAGATTGAGGATAGATTTTTCAATTTTCACACTACTAGTGCTGCTTTGTATACTTTCATGTACTTCCCAAATAAAAGAAAATGCACGTCCAAATATTATTATTTTTCTAGTGGACGATATGGGATTAATGGATACTTCAGTTCCATTTTTAACAGACATGAATGGTAATTCAATACAATATCCATTAAATCACTATTATAGAACGCCCAATATGGAACTGCTTGCAGCGCAAGGTATTCGATTCACAAATTTTTATGCACACTCAGTTTGTTCGCCATCTAGAACCTCAATTCTGACGGGCCAGAACTCTGCTCGGCATGGGGTAACCAATTGGATTAAATCTGAAGAGAATAATCGCACAGAATTTGGGCCTGAAGATTGGAACTGGAAAGGGCTTACCAAAGAATCAGTGACACTTCCCAAAATACTGCAGCAGGAAGGTTATGAAACGATTCACATAGGTAAGGCTCATTTTGGCCCGTTCAGTAGTGAAGGGGAAAATCCTACTAATCTTGGTTTTAATATTAACATTGCTGGTAGCTCTATTGGACAACCCGGCAGTTACTTGGGTATGGAAGGATTTGGAAATACTGGAGGTAACAAAGCAAGAGCCGTACCTGGCTTAGATAAATACCACGGGAAGGATATATTTCTGACAGAGGCATTGACTTTGGAAGCCAACTTAGCGATATCTAAAGCTAAGGAACACGACAAGCCATTCTTCCTTAACATGTCTCATTATGCCGTTCATGCTCCTTTTTATTCAGATGCACGTTTTGCCCAAAACTATGAAAGCTCAGGTAAATCTGAAAAAGCTAAAGCCTATGCTACATTAATTGAAGGTATTGACAAATCACTGGGAGATATTATAAAACATGTCAAAGATTTAGGAATTGGGGAAAATACGTTAGTTCTTTTTTTGGGAGACAATGGTTCGGATGCTCCTTTACCCATTGAAAATGATTACAGCAGCGCTGCACCCCTGAAAGGCAAAAAAGGGAATCACTGGGAAGGTGGCATGAGAGTTCCATTTATTGCCTCATGGGTTACGCCTAATGATAAAATATATTGTCAGAAAAAATTACCTATTGCAAGCCAAGCAATTCAACAGCAAATGGGCACTATTCTTGATATTTTTCCGACCCTTTGTCAAATTGCTAACGCAAATCCAATGGAAGGTTATATTACTGACGGTTTTACGCTTCATAAGCAGTTCAGTAACCTGCAAAACGAAGAGCGTGATGAGCTATTTTTAAACCATTTTCCACACGGCAATCATCGCACAAATTATTTTACGAGTTTAGTTAAATCAAACTTGAAAATCATTTACCACTATCAAATTGAAAATCAACCTCGTTATGAACTGTTCAACTTAAAAAAAGACCCATTTGAAACTAACAATTTAGCGGATGAAAATCCAGAACAGCTCAAACGTATGATGAAGTTTTTGTCTGATGAAATGGCAGGAAAAAATGCACTCTATCCGGAAGAACTTAAACGCCCTTTGGAACTGATTATACCCAAATAAGTAGGTAACGACTTCTACTGAAATGAACTTGAATAAAGTAAATAAACGGAATAACAGGTATCGCTAAAAGGCCAAAACCTGTGATTGCCAAGGCAGATTTGTTTGCCGATGTGCAAGAGGTAGTAGATTTTAATAGCATAACAACATAATAATGATAAGAGTAAGGACAATTTTAAAAGTGAGTTTAGTTGCGATGATACTAAGCTCTTGTATGTCAAAACCAGAAGGAAAACATTTATTTATACTCTCTGGACAATCCAATATGGCAGGGTTACAACTAGAAGAATCATTTATTCCTACCATAGAAGCGGAATTTGGACAAGAAAATGTAATTATTGTCAAGGATGCTTATGGAGGGCAGCCAATAAGACGCTGGTACAAAAATTGGAAACCATTAGTAGCAAATGAACCAAAGGGGCAACCAGACTTGTACGATTCCTTAATGATTAAAGTGAATACGGCTATTGAAAAAGAGCAAATTACAACAGTGACATTTATTTGGATGCAGGGTGAGCGTGATGCGAGGGAGAAACTGGGAGAAGTATATGAAAACAGTTTGATAGGACTACATACACAGCTAGGTGAGGACCTGCAGCGCAAGGATCTAAACTTTGTGATTGGTAGATTAAGTGATTTTGATATGTCAAATACTAAATACCCTCACTGGACCATGATAAGAGATGTACAGGTGAAAGTAGCTAAATCCAATCCTCGTTTTGATTGGATTGATACGGATGATCTAAACGACGGAATAAATAGCGTAGGAAAAGATCTAGATAATGATTTACATATGTCCCCAAAAGGATATGTAACTATGGGGGAGAGATTTGCCGACAAATCAATCCAGTTAATTGAGAATGCTAAATAGTACTACGTTGTATACATAGGAACCCTACCCCTAATGCTATAGAATGAATGAACTAATAGAACATAAAAGTTGGTTTAAACGAAATTGGAAATGGTGTATTACATTCCTTGTAGGGTTGATTTTAGCTTTTGGACTTCTATTTTCGTCTGAATTAGGAGAAAATATCATTGGAATCACCAAGGTCTATTCGGAATCAGAGGTTTGTGTTGATGCCTTGGAAATAGCAAAAAAGGATACAAAAGTAATAGCGCTGCTGGGAGAGTTACAACCACTTGGGAAATTAACAATCTTAGAAGGCGCTCATAAGTACTCAGATGATTATAATACACGAAACATTACTTTTGATGTAACGGGTACAAAGCACGAACTAAAAGTAAGAAGTAAAATGGATGTTGTTGCACATAGGTTTGGTGATCACTGGAGGTATACATCTATACGTATTCGAATTAAAAAGCCAGACGATTTAAAACAAACGATTGAAATTTTATACGAGACCGAAAACTAGCTTTTATTGCTATGATACAGCACTAGTAGTTGAAGATTCTATTTTTGAACCTTTAGAATAAAGGTGGGCAATCCAAATCTATACTACTTGAAACAACCTTGGTCTTAAAGATGAAATAAAATAATGGACAACCAGATAAGAAGTAAGATTATTGAAGTATGCAATAGTAAAATAGCGGCCAAAGGAACTAATGTTGGTTTATCCTTTTATGCTTTTTTTAAAAATAAAAATGACAACCCAAAACAATTGATGCAAGTTGCTACTTGGTGGATTTTGGAGCAGGAGCTAAACCATTTTGAGAAAGCCGTTAAAATAAAGGAAATGATAAAATTATAGATTTTACTACTGGTTATTATAAGGCATAAACCAATCTAAAGGTTAAAAAGCGAGGCTGTATAAAGGTTTCTGAAGCAAATACCGATAAGTTGTTAGCACTGTTCCGTACTTGGGAATCTATGTTCAATATATTACTAGCCCTGATTTCATATTCCCATTTTGCATCCCTATCCTTTCTATAGGCAAGCGTGGCATCCCAGTTCTGGAACGATTGCGAATTTCCGTCCCCTAGGTCTTGATTGGTGTACGTATAGTCCGTGCGGAACGTTACCGCTTTCCAGATGTAGGCATCAAAATCTATAGAAGGTGCATTGGTTACGAATTTGGTCTCCCCGCCACCTTGGTTATTGTTAGTAACGCTGTAGCGATAGTTTACACTCACGTTCGGTGCTATTTTAAAATTGGTACGTAGGCCTGGAGTGTACGTTTGTGTATAGCCCTCATTAAGGGACTGCTGCCCCTGTATAAACTGATTTATCTTACTGTAATTAAAACGGCCGTTGAAGGTAGCTCTAATCTTGCCAAAGGTGCGCTGTACCCGTCCAAAGACACTTACATTTTCATCTGCAAAATTAGAATTGAAAAAAGTACTTGTCCGAATAACATTTTCAAAATTAGTCAAACCACGTACCTGGTCTATATTACTTGTATAAGCTGCTCTAGCAAATACATTAGTATAGTTAAAGAGGTTAAAACTACTATATAATAAACTTACGTTATGTGAAAGGGCATTCTGAAGGTCTGGCTCCCCAAATTGAATATCATCAAAACTATTCAACACTAATCCTTGGGCCAATCGCGTCACATCTGTAAACTGGTTACGCATAGCGTAATTCACAGTCAACGATTCACTCTTTTTAAATTGGATTCGGGTTTCAAAATCTGGCAAAAACCGAAAGAAGTTGTCCTCAAAGGTTTCGCCAAACTGAATATTCCTGTTCCCGTACGCGTGTAACGAAAAACCTGGAGTAAGTGTGAATATTCCTGTTTTTAGCCGGTAATGGACGCCCATATAGATATCGCTAAAATTATACTCCGTATCATTAATTGCTAAACCGTCATTAAATGTTGGGGTAGGGGCAAACTCAGAACCATCCTCTAAAAATTGAAAAATATTAGAATTGAATTCTTGCTTGCTTAGTATCGCTCCCAGTGTTAGATTAATATTGCTTTTGGCATTTAGAATGTTATAATAGTCCAATTTCGCATCTACTTGATTGGATTTAATCCGTCTGTTTTGGCCTATATCATAGGTGTCTAAAGAGGTATCTAGGCCTAAAGCTTCCGCTGTGGAGTCAAAAGCTCCTGTGCCTGTTTGGTCATTGGTCAATATTGCGTTGTAGAAAGGGTCTTCGTTCTTTAGTAAATGCTGTGCTTCAAATGCAAAAATATTGTTTTCGTTAAGGGTATAAAAATAGTTTATGTTCTGGTTGATGCTATAAGGAGTTACCTCTTCCAACTGAATGGTATTTCCAATAACCGATGAGAAAACGTTCTGGTTCTGTTCATCGTTAGATATTCGGCCTAATACATCATAATCCAGTTGGTTATTGAAATTGGGCTGATACGATGCGCTTAGTTTTATCAAGGCTTGGTTAGAACGCTCTATGCTTTCTTGTTCGGTAGTCTCATCTGGAATCCCTAAACTGGGATCAGTATATCGGACAAAACTGTTTTCTTTTGATAGAATACGACTGCTATTGTAAATTAGGAATCCACTTAGGTCAAGTGCCTTGTTAGGAGAATAGCTAAAGTTACCGGAAGCTAATTTGTTTTCTATTTCCAGCGCATTCCCTTGGCTCGTTAAAAAATTAAGACTGTTGTCTCCAAGGTTAATACTTGTTCCGCTACTTCTACTCGGCGAGCGAAAACCACCTCCAAAATTACGGATGTCCCGCCTTGTTAAGGAAGCTTCACCGGTGTTGTTAAGATCGCCTAGAAAGTTAAGACTGTATTTTGGACTGTAATAAAACAACTTTGGTTGTACTACATATAGTCCATTATCGGGAGAAGCTCCTGCTCCCGCTGTAATCGTGCCAAACCAAAAACTCTCTTTTCCTTTTTTAAGTTTAATGTTCAGTGCTATATTATCTGAATTATTTGTAACACCACTTAATTGGCCTACCTCAGAATAGTTACGTAATACTTGTATTTTATCTACAGCTTTGGACGGGATATTCTTGGAAGCCAACTTAGTGTCACCGTCAAAAAAGTCCTTCCCATTAACCATTAGCTTGTTAACGACTTTACCCTCTACTTCAATTTGGCCATCTTCGTTAATTTCAACACCAGGTAATTTTTCTAGAATATCTTCTAATTTGCGTTCTGTTCCATTTTGAAAGGAGTCTGCATTGTAGACTATAGTGTCGCCTTGTATTTTAACCGGCATCTCATAAATAAGCTCTACTTCGTCAAGGGCATTTTCAGGTGTTAGAATGCAGTCTTTTATGATATCAATTTCTTTTGTAATGATTATCGCCTCAAAAGTTTTCATGCCTACATAGCTGATTTGAAGTTTGTAGGTGCCGTTTTTACCCAGTTCTAATTTGTACTTTCCTTCATCGTTGGTAATGCCATAGGCTTCTAAACCATTTGTTTCTTGATTTATAGCCACAACATTCGCTAATTCTAAGGTCTGGTTAAGGCTATCCTTCACCACACCTTCTATTTTAATCTGTGAGTAAGAAGAACAGGCCGCAAAAAGCAGCAGAATACAAAGTATATTTTTCATGAATATCTGTTACAGGCTATTTTTATGATGGGTTTAAACGTAGCACTTATCTGCTTCGTCTTCTTCCTCTATTATTTCTCATTTCCTGCATTTTTTCCGATACTGTAGCTTGGTAATCACTTTTTGTGATGGCCTTACCCTTATCTGGAGCTTCAATTTTGAATTTCTCTTTAGGATTCATCACAATTTTAGAACATAACATGGTGGTGTTACCCGCACTTACCTCTAAAATAAGACCTGGAAGTCCCCAATACTCACCAGGACCGTGACTTACTGGTATTTGAAGTGTATACCATGCTTCAACTTCGGTCATCTTTATTTCAGGTTTGGTAAGACTAGCAGCGGTAGAATCGTTTTCCTGTTTTTGGGCTTGTCTTAAGTTACTCCATGAAAAATCATACCAGGTAAGTTCAGAGGTAGGTATGGAAGCAGTAGCTTTAAAACAGGTATATTTCCCTATTTGTTTAGCGTCAACACCCATTTTCCAGTCTATGGCCTGCAAGGAATCGGTAACTAAAAAGCGCTTACCGTAGAACTCTTGGCTTTGGACTAATTGATTGTCCTTTACATTTTTATATTGTTCGCCTCGCGCGAAATTTTTACCCCAAGAGTCTGTGGCACCTGACATGGCATCCAATTTATCTTCTTCATTAAATAAAGACGCTTCTTTATTAAAGTCTAAGACAAAGGTTTTTTCTAATCTGTTTTGGAGTCGTGCCGCCATTTGCTTTTTTTGCGCTTCGCTCATTCTTGCGCCCCAATTACCAAGTTCCATCTTGGATTTTGAAAAGTAAAATGCCTGTCCTTGAAATTCTTGGACATTTGGCGTTTGGTTATTGGGAGTAAAGGAGACGAGTACCAAAGAGATAATTAAAAAAGACTTGAAAAGAATCGCTTTCATAGTTGTATACAATTATTTTGTCTAACGAAAGTAATCAATGACTAAACAGTATATCAGCGTTTACCAAAAGATTAACATTCAAAACAGCTTATAGCTTGCTGATTGTTTAGACTCAGTTTAGTAGGAAAGGTTTAATGTGAAATTTTGAAGGTGCGTGTTAAACATTTAGTTTAGTCCATTTTTTAACCAGCTTGGTTTTTCAATTTCATATAAGAATATGTCCTCATTCTCATTTGGTAGTTTTATTGTACCTACCATTTGTAATCCTAATTTTTCTAAAAGACGTTGGGAAGAAAAATTTTCTTTTGCTGTAATCGCCTTAATTTTCTCAATTTCGAACACTTCAAATGCAGCTTTTATTAATCTACATGCTGACTCATACCCGTAGCCTAATCCTTCAAATTGGGGTAAAAGGCCAAATCCGATATCAATTCCATTAATACCATCTCTGTTATAAAGTCCGCATGTGCCTATTTTTGAACCATCAGCTTTTGTGATTAAAGAATAGCTTGAATAGCCAAGCGTATGTAATTGTGGCAGCATTTTAATTTGAATATATTTCTTAGCATCATCAAGTGAATTTATTCCTCTATCTCCAACATATTTGATGAATTTTGGAGTGTTCATTACTTGATAAATTAATTTTGAATCTACCTCTAAAGTAGGTTTTAACAACAATCGCTCCGATTCAAATTCCCTGTGCATTACATTTTGGATTTTACTAGCTACGACATTGTTAGCTTATCTATTTCACATCTAATGTTGGATAGGCACTATAGGAGACATTTTAAATGCTTCTTCTCCACCTACTACAGGAAGGGTCAAGCTTGTTTTGTCCACGTCTACGGTCAGTTCCGTTCCTGGTTTTGGCCATAAGGTAAACTCCCTATCACTAGAAAAAATGAGTAATCCGATTTGCTGTCCTTTTGGAATAATTTGGTCATCTGGCATCAAATCAAAGGAAACGGTATACGTTTTACCGGGAACAAGAGGTTTGCTTTTGGTAAGAGAACTATGGTTTTGTGGATCTGCCCATCCTCTTGTGATGATATTGTCCGTGATTTTTGCATTTTTTCTACCGTTCCAAGGAAGTGAGACCAACCAAACCGAAAGATTTGCAGCAGGTTTACTACTGGATAGTGTAACACTTACTTTTGGAACACCTGAAATATGAAGGTCTTCTGTAAGCTCAGGAGTAACATAAAGTAATCTGTGATCTGTTAGTTCTGCCTGGGCTAGAATTTCACCAGAGAAGGAGTAGTTATCCACTAGTGTTTCTGTCGTCTGGGTCTTCTCTTTGTTTAACCCTAACTGTCCATGTCCAGGAGCACCTGGGCTTAGGTATAAGGCTACATCTTGTGCAGCGGGATTAGGATATTCCGCGTAGGCCGTAGGATTTTCTTGTGTGTCGTTCTCACGAACAATCCATGCTTTCGCATCATTTTCTACCCCATTTTCTATGCCGTGTAGGTACCTGGTAAACCAACGGTTCATTTGCCGTAATGGTGGCGGACCACCATGACCGTTCTGGTGGTAATATATCTGCGTGGAGAGCCCTTGCTCTTTGGCCGCTTTATAAATACGGTAGCTGTGTTCTGGCATCACGTTCCAATCATTAAAACCATGGGACATCAATAGGGCGGCCTTCATAGGTTTCATATCGTTGAGGTAGTCCCTTCCTGCCCAAAAATCGTTGTAGTCACCCGAAATTCGATCCATACCGTTTTTCATTTCCGTATCCCGTACGCGCGCGTTGTTGCCTGCGCGTTTGGCTTCATCTCCGCTATGTATGAAATCATAAAGCACGTCAATATCTTCCCCTAAATAACCTCCAGGGGAGCGCACTAGACCATTAGATCGGTAGTAATGGTAATAAGATGTATTAGGGGCAATGGGAATAATAGCTTCTAATCCTTTTACGCCGGTTGTCGCTGCCGCTAGGGGAAGGGTTCCGTTATAGGAAGTCCCCGTCATACCTACCTTGCCAGTAGACCAAAATGCAGTTACTTCTTCACCACCATAGGGCTCCGAGTATCCTTTTACACGTCCGCATAACCAATCTATAACAGCTTTAGGAGCAAGGGATTCATTATCCCCACCAACGGTAGGAGATCCTTGTGAAAGTCCCGTTCCTGGAGAGGAGGAGTGCACCACAATATACCCCCTTGGCACCCATTTTTTAATATGGGAATTGGAGATAATGGGTCGCTCACCCGTGCGTTTTACTTCGGCATGTACACGGTCGGTAGTGCTGGCGCCTAATTCGTGCTTTACGTTCCAAAAGAGCCCATCTACAAAAGGTGCAACTCCGGCAAAATATGGACTAGTAACATAAATGATAGGCAGCTTAAGTTTTTCTATATCGGTTTGTTCCGGTCGGGTAACGCTTACGTGCATGCGATCTGGTTTTCCATCAGCATCACTGTCAAATTCCGCCTCCACCCATAAGTCGTGCCGTATCCATTTGTTTTCGTCCTCGAAGGCTGGAATAATCTGCGCCTCACCGTCTTTAAAAATGGGTTTGGCTTCTGATGTATTTTGGGCATTGGTTAAAATAGTAGATGCTAGGACCGTGGCAAAGCATAGTAATTTGATGGTTATTTTCATAAAAATTGAGAGTTTGTTGCTAAGGTATTACTACTAAGTACCTATTTGCTAAGGTAATTTAAAGGATTTAAAAAACTATGAATTTAATCGGACACTAGGATTAGTGTTCTATTCTTATGATTTCTGATTCTTGTAAAAGTGATTCGTTTCGGAGGCGTAGAAAAACTTGAGCAGTGGTAATGACATCCAGTTCGCAGTATCGTACAATCCTATCTATATCCTTATTCTTGTAAAACACATCACGAACCATACTGCCATCAATATCCTCTTTTGGAGAGGCGATTCCTAGTATGTTTGCTAACAATTTTAAAGAGGTGTAGTTTTTGTAGTCCCCAAATTTCCAAAGATCCATGGTGTCCAAATGGTTCACCTCCCATGGTTTTTTGCCAAATAAGTCTAGATTGTAGGGGAGGGAAATACTGTTTATGATCATTCGTCTGGCGATATAAGGAAAATCAAACTCTTTACCATTGTGTGCGCATAGCATGTGCTTTGCCAAACCAAAATGATCTTCAAGTAAGATTTTGAACTGTGTCAATAACTGCGTTTCATCACCCTTGAAGGAAGTGACTCTGAGTGTCCTGGCATCCTGATTCATCTTAAAATAACCCACGGAAATACAAACTATTTTTCCAAATTCTGCCCAAATTCCGGCACGGTCATAAAAGGCTTCTGGAGTAATCGCATCTTTACGTTGGTAGCTGGATTTTTGTGCCCACAACTCTTTTTTGCTATCCTCCAAGGTGTTAAAGTCTTCGTATTCCGGTACCGTTTCAATATCTAGGAATAAGATATGTTCCAGATTAATTTTATAAAACATGGCTAATCATTCTGGATATTAAATTAAAACAATAATTTGATATGGCAAGAAGTCAAGCGGTTAAAAATTGGTATCTTCCGCATCGACTTAGTTTTTGCTATGAACTGTGTTGCTTCTGTTTTAAGCCTTTGGCGAGGTTCATGTCGTGAGTCTAATAACCCAAATATCTACTTATGAGAACTAGTATTGGTCTATTATTCCTATTTTTTTTCCTTGGGGTTTCCTGTTCTAAGAACGATGATGCCGTAACTGAAGAAGCCGTTAAAATAGAAGATATAAGTTTCCAGGCAATCGGTTTGGATACGCAAGCCATTTACCAGTACAGCTATGATGGTGCTCAAGATACGGAGGAAACTGTAAATCTTTCTACCGAACTAGGGCTGGGTTCAGAGTACCTTACCCTAAGACAGTTAGGGAAGACCCTTTCCTTTTATACCTTTAGTCAAGGAAAATTCTCTTTGTTACAAAAGAATGTTTCTACAGGAGCGGTTCAGACCTATATTGATTTTTATACTAATTCTTCAGCACGTTCCATAGTATGGGGTGTAAATAATGAGGAGTCTGTATTTTTTGGGTATTTTAACCCGCAAGGCAGCACTAACTTGGCCATTCAGAATGTTGCATTGGATAATTTTCAGGGGTCTGATCTTTCCTTGGAGTTTAATATAGAACAACTTTACCAGCCTCTTTATCATAATGGAAAGCTCTTCATAACCTATAAAAATAGTGCATCGGAATACAAAATTAGTATCTACGACACGGATTCCTACGCGTTGATACAGACAATTGGGTATGGTGCTGTTTCTCCAAGTATTTTGATAGATGATAATGGAAATCTTGCTGTTTTTAAGTTTGGTGATGGGTCTAATATTTCCCTAGAAATAAGGGATATCGATAATTTTATGGTGTTAGAACAATTTGAATTTGAATTGAATCAACGTTTTGGTACAGGGCCTATTAATGCAATAGTAAAGGACAAGATGCTTTTTTACGAATATGAATATTTACAACCGTTTGATATTGACACTGGTCCAGCTGTGCTTGATTTTGATACAGGAGAAAACAGAATTTTAGACCTTGTGGGAACCATAAACGAAATTGAAGCTTTGGAGGATATTTCCACCTATGTGGTTTGGCAACAATATGATTCCGTTGAAGATGTTTTTTTAGTATCCTATGGAACCTTTAGTGACAGCCCTATATTGGAAGGAGGGGTTATAGTACTTTCACCTAAGGGTGCGTTGTTAAAGAATATTGATTTGCCTTTTGTGCCTACCTATTTTGTAAAATAAAAGAAAACAGCAAAATTATTTTTTTATTTTTTTAGAAGTAATTGACATTGTTTTCCAAAAATAGCAGCTACCCCTGCTGCTAAACCTCCAATAACACCTGTAACTAGAAGTAATACATATGGATTTCCTTCTAATGGTAATAGTATTGCAATTTTCTTAGAGAGTATAAAGTCGTTATCATTTGCCAAAATATAGGCGTAAATAGACCAGAACAAAAGTATGGCAAGGAAGGGAACCAAGAATACAGCCATACCTTTTAGTGGTAATCTAAACGCCGTTATAAAAGCCGCAAGCATTACTGACCACCAGGGAAGGAAAAACGAAAAAGCTACCGTCAATACAAGGATTACGGCAAAGTGTATTTTTTTGGAATTCATTTAATTGGAAATTAAGGTTTGTGTGCCAATGATAGCATCGGTTTTAATGCTACTCTGAAGGTAATGGAGACTGTGGTATTCCCCAGCTGCCCATACATCTATGAAATCATCATAAAATTTGCTACCGGGGTTACCGGATTGTCCACCAGGATAAATACCTAAGGCTTTTGGTGGAGAACTCATTTCTACAATCATACGCCAAGAAGGGCCATGCTTTCCCTTAGTTGCATTTACAATATTTCTTCCGCCACCAATTGGAAGGTTAGTTTTAGAAAAAGCTGGTAAGCCCTGCAGAAGATGACCAACACTTGTATTTTTATACGCGCGCCAGTTGTAGTCTCCATGTACGGTTTTCCACTCTATTAGAGATTTAGCAGCTTCTTTAAAACTTAACAGGAATAAATCTTCCGCTAACTCTACTTCAGGAGTTTTTACAATATCCATGAAGGCGTCATTTCCCTTGTTCTTAAGCATGTGTATAGTTTGGTAAGTGAATGGAGCATCTAGGGCAACATTTTCTACGACAAATTCATCCCACACCAAATCATACAATTTATCCCACCAGTTTTTCCAAATACTAGGTCCAACTTCATCTATGTTATTGTAAAAGTTCCACTTTTTTACAGTGTCAAAAATCACGATTTCCTCCGAGGTAAGTTTGCTTGTGTCCATATGCTCAAAAACATAAGGGAGTAGCTCCGCAGCTTTTAAATTGTAGTTATTATTATGTAGGTCTTTAAAGTCTTGAATAGAGAAGGTTTCCTTTGCTTTGAAAAAATCATTAATTACACGGTTTCTATATGTTTCATACCCATCGTTAAAAACATAGTAGGGGTAACTTGGGTCTACCGGATGTTGGTTGGCAGAACTTACAAAACCTCGTTCTGGGTTTTTTGTATGTGCATTAAAAGGTTGGGGAATAAAACTTTGCCAGTCGTTTTCTGGATTGCTACCATCCATAAGAAATTTACCTTGACCTTTCCATTTATTAGGAAATTTACCCTGTATCCATAGCGCAATATCTCCTTGGGTAGAGGCGAAAACAAAATTCTGTGCAGGAGCGGTATAGTGTGTTAAGGCAGCAACATATTCATCATAATTGGCTGCTTTGTTCAATTCCAAGAATGTTTTCTGATTATTTCCTCCAATATGACCTATCCATTTCATGGCATAACCCGCCTTTTCGTTGTCTCCCTTAAAATTGATGTCGTAGGACACGGGTCCATGATGGGTATAGCGCACGGAATCTTTAAAGGTTTCTTTCCCTTTTATTTTAATTTCTTCTACCCTTAAAGTAACATCTTTCCATTCATTTCCGTACTTATATTGTTTACGGCTGCCGTTTTTAAATTCAATTTTATACCAGTCTAAAACATCTCTAGTGGCATTGGTTTCTCCCCAAGAAATATGGTTATTAAAACCTGAAATAACTCCTAGGGCACCAGGTAAGGTGGCGCCAAAAGCATTATGTTCAGGAGTGCTTAGTTGCATCATAAACCAAATGGAAGGTAAGTTAAGGCCCAGATGCGGATCATTGGCTAAAATTGGATTGCCAGAATAGGATTTACTCCCAGAGACTGCCCAGTTATTGCTGCCATTATCAGGATGTGGCTTATCCATAGTGCTTGCTATAGAATCTAAAGGTAGTTTGCTTTGTGGGGTTTCGGTTATGGGTATATCAATATAACTCCAGTCTGTTTCTTTAGGTATAACAGGGTCGTTGACTTCAAAAAAGTCGGGATATAACATATCAAAACGTTCTTTCCCGAACAAACGCAGGGCGTTGGTGTTTTCTAAATCGGAATCTGATCTAGATAGATCCTTAGTCATGTACATTAACAACAAAGCTGTTTTCTTAATAGTCCATGGCTCGGGAGCATAATCCAATAACTTATATTCTACTGGAAAATCTTTAGGCTCTAATTGATTTATATAACTATTTACCCCTTCCGCATAGGCATTGATAAATGAAGCCGTTTCAGGATCTTCTTTCATTTTTAAAATGGCTTGCTCAGCTCCAAAGCCCATTCCGCTTCTACGTTCTTGTCTATCATAATTTAAGGCAGCATCGCCAATAATTTCTGATAAGCGCCCTGCCGCTGCATAGGTTTGAAATTCCATTTGCCACAGACGATGTTTTGCTGTGATATACCCTTGCGCTTTATATAAGTCTATATCATTTTTGGCAAAAACATGGGGAATTAATTGTGCATCGTAATGTACAATTACCTCGTCCTTAAGACCATCAATTGATACGGTTCCAACGATTGCATCGTCCTTTTCATTTTGCCAAATACCAGTATATGGGTTTAAAAATTTACCAAGAGGTGGGACAGGGCCAATTTTAAAATTAAGGCCATAAAAAAGGGCTACGGTAAGCACTAAGGAAACGAGAAATTTAAAGTAGTTCATCTTTTTAATCTAATTAGTGGCAGAGCGGAAAGATATTAAAAACCGACCGATAGGTTTGTTTTACGCTTATAATTTTCATTATTATTCTGGTTATACTCGATTCTTTACTGATAAATTGGTTAAAAAGAAGAATTGCTAGCCTTAGTTAAGAAGTAGAGCTAAACTTCCGACTGCTCGGTTTGTAAAAACTAGAATAGAGATTGTTGTTTTACTGGATTTTCATGATCTAAAAGCCATTTTTTACGTGATAACCCACCCGCATATCCGGTAAGAGAACCATCACTGCCAATGACTCTATGGCAGGGGATAATAATCCAGAGCGGATTTTTACCATTGGCAGCTGCTACTGCTCTAATAGCCTTTACATCTCCTAAGGTTTTTGATAACTGTAGATACGAAACTGTTTTGCCAAAAGGTATCTCCAATAAGCACTTCCAAACTCTTTGTTGAAAATCGGTCCCTTTGGGATTAAGCTCTAAATCAAACGTGGTTCGTTTCCCATCAAAATATTCATTGAGTTGGTATACGGTGTCTTCTAAAACTTCGGGTATAATCTGTGTTAACAGTTCTTCTGAATTTAAGACCGTTATGGAAGATAGGCCGGCTGCGTCACCCTCCAATTTTGCAATTCCCAAAGGGGTTTTTATGAAGGCTTCTTCCATACATTGTTTAGGTTACTCTTCTTTCGGTGTATCTAATTGCTGGTCTATGACACCTGATTGTTTAGCGCGATTTTCCCAGTTTTTGCGTGCTAGTACCTGCAGGTCTGCAACACTATCGCTTTCGTCCATGATTTCAAGCCCCAATAAGGTTTCAATAACATCTTCCATAGTTGCCAGTCCGGCAACGGATCCGTATTCATCAACAACCAATGCAATATGCTCTCGTTTGGCAATGAAAATATCAAAAAGCTGTGGGATTGGGGTATCTCTTCTCGTTATCAAAATGTCCCTACGTATTTCTGATAGGGGTGCGTCGCCATTTTTATTAATGATTTCTTCGTACACATTGTCCTTGAGGACAAAACCGGTAATATTATCTACTTTTTCATTATAAATAGGAATCCTAGAAAAGTGCAGTTTTGGATTTTCTTCGAAAAAGGTTTGTATGGAAGTGGCATCCGACGCAATCTTAACTACGGCCCTAGGGGTCATAATGTCCTTAACCAAAACTTCGTCAAAACGAAGTAAGTTTTTAATTATAGTAGATTCCGATTTCTCAAAAACACCTTCTTCATGTGCCATATCTGTCATGACCGTAAAATCTTCCCTGCTTAACACACTTCCATGATGTCCTTTGCCTCCTACAAGTTTGGTGAACAGTTGTAAAACCCAAAGTAATCCAGTGTATTTTAATGCCAGAACCATAGCTTTTAGCGTCTTGGCCGTAAAATTAGATAGTTGTCTCCAATAGGTAGCGCCAATAGTTTTTGGAATAATTTCGGACGCAACTAAAATTAGTATGGTCATAATGGTAGAAACGATTCCTACCATTAAGTCTTCGGAAAATTGTATTCCAAAAAATGAGCGTTGGGTTGAACCGTATAGTTCTGTATACGCTACCTTGGCCTGTACACCTACTAGAATTGCGCCAACAGTGTGTGCAATAGTATTCAGGGTAAGAATAGCTATGAGAGGTTTATCTACATCCTCTTTAAGCTCTTCCAAGGTATCTGCGTATTTTTTACCATCACGTTTTTTTACATTAATAAACGTAGGGGTGATACTAAGCAAAACAGCTTCTAGGATAGAACACAGAAAAGAAATAAAGATTGAAACAACAGCATAAAAAATCAGTAATCCCATTACTTATATTTGAGGACCTCAAGGTACCAATTAAAAAAACGTTATGCCATAAGGATTTTTACTTCTGGTCGGCAGCTTCTATTTCTTCTTCTGCCAAAGCTTTATAAAATACCTGTTGTACAGCGGAACGAATGTTTAGTTTGTAAAGATTTCGGTTGCTTCTAGTAGGGTAGACCCTATTAGAAAGAAATATATATACCAATTGGTTTTTAGGATCTGCCCAAACAAAAGTGCCTGTAAATCCGCTATGGCCAAAACTGGATGAACTCACCTCCGGTGCTGGATAAGCTTCCGCTAAGCTCAGTTCGCTGTTATTTGGTAAAGGTTTGTCAAAGCCAAGTCCTCTTCGGTTATCATTCTTGGGGTATTGTACTTTTGTAAATTCTTTTACTACGTTCTCTGACAAGATTTGAGCACCGTCAAAAGTGCCAAACTGCATAAAAAACTGCATCATTTTGGCTGCATCTTGTGCGGTTCCAAAAAGTCCTGCATTACCAGAAATACCGCCCAATAAGGAAGCATTTTCATCGTGTACCCAGCCTTGGGTTAAAGCGTGGCGGTAAATGGTATCCCTTTCTGTTGGAACAATATGATTAGAAAAATTCTTGGTCATAGGTAGGAATCCTAAACTTTTAGAACCGATTGGTTTATAAAAAGTATTGTTCAAATAGGTTTCGTAGGTTTGACCGGTTAATTGTTCAATCAGTTGGGGAAAAATAAGGAAAGTAAGACCAGAATATAAGTATTTTTTTTCTTCGGATACCTTGGAACGGTTGATCATCCGATACATTTTCCTATTGAATCTATTTTTTACATAAATACCTTTATATGCTTCATTTTCAAAACGTTTGTTTGTATTTTTTCTTATAAATCGCCTTTTGAGTCCGCCATTTTTATTAGTTACGGTACCAAGGAAGACGATATACGATTTGAGTCCTGCTTGATGCGCTAAGATTTCTCGTAAACTGAGATCTTTTTTGTCTTTTTGTTTGCGCCAAGGTTTCCAATAGGTGCTAAAAGGTACATCTAGATTTAGTTTGCCTTCATCTACTAGTTTCATAAGGGCGGGTAAAGGACCTAAGATTTTTGTAACGGAGGCTAAATCGTATACATCATCTAAGGCAACAGGTTGAATGCTATCATAGGTGTGATAGCCATAAGTATTATGAAAAACGACACTTCCGTTTTGTGCTATTAATACCTGAGCCCCAGGAAATGCTTCATTTTTAATACCAATGGTTAGGATAGAATCTACCTTAAGGTTTACGGAAAGTAAGTCAACTTGCGATAGCCGGAAATGTTCTGTGCCCTTGTCCCTTGGTAAAGTAATGGATATGGGTATATCCCCTTGGGCCAATAGCGTTTGAAAAATAAAACTAACACAAAGAAAAAAAGTTACTCTCATTGGATTACTTTCAATTGGTATATTTATTTAACTCATTAATGTAACAGCTTCTTTAGCGAAATAACTTGCAATGATGTTGGCGCCAGCCCGTTTAATAGCGATTAATTGTTCCATCATTACTGCGTCATGGTCTAGCCATCCTTTTTCTGCGGCTGCTTTAAGCATCGCATATTCTCCTGAAACCTGATACACGGCAACAGGTACATCTACCTCGTTCTTTATTTCACGTACAATATCTAAATAACACAGTCCTGGTTTTATCATAACAATATCCGCGCCTTCATCTATGTCTTGTTGGGTTTCACGAATGGCCTCGAACCTATTGGCGGAATCCATTTGATATGTTTTTTTGTCTTTAGGGACATTTTTTATGTCCACAGGAGCGGAATCTAAGGCATCGCGGAACGGTCCGTAAAATGCGCTGGCGTACTTGGCACTATAGCTCATAATACCAGTATTTATATATCCTTCATCCTCTAAGGCTTCTCGGATACTTAGAATACGCCCATCCATCATATCACTTGGCGCTACAAAGTCGGCCCCGGCTTTGGCATGAGATACGCTCATTTCTGCTAGCAACTCTACCGTTTCATCATTTAAAATTTGGCCGTCCGCTACAATTCCGTCATGGCCGTAGGACGAATAAGGGTCTAGTGCAACATCAGTCATGACCAACATATCGGGACAAGCGTTTTTAACCGTTTTTATTGCTAATTGCATTAAACCGTTATCATTTAATGCTTCAGAACCTGCATTGTCTTTAAGGTTGTCTGGAACCTTCACAAAAAGCAACACTGCGCATAGCCCCATGTTCCAAAGCTCTTTCACTTCTTTTTCTAGCTTGTCTAAGCTTAAACGATAGTAGTTAGGCATGGAGGAGATTTCTTCTTTAACACCTTTTCCCTCTACTACAAAAAGGGGTACCAAGAAATCACTTGGGGTAATAATTGTCTCTCGTACTAAATGGCGTATGGCGTTGGAATTTCTAAGTCTTCTGTTTCTTATAAGTGGGTACATGGCGTGAACGTTTTGTTGTTTTGTATTACATCTTATATTTTATGTAAGACCTTACAAATATAGGGTAAGCCTAGGAATTCTTAAGAAATGAGGCGTAATTATTGCGGTTCAGAAATATAGTAATTTCTAAATTCTATAACAAATTTGAGATCTTCACTGCCAAACAATTTCTAAATAAACTAGGGCAATAAAAAAACGACTTCTATTAGGAAGTCGCTTTTCTTAGTATGAGATTTTCTCTTTTATAGTGCCTCTTTTGCATCTAAGTACTGCATGTCTCTGGTGTTTTTTTGAACGGCGATTGCCGCAAATAGACTTAGGGCAAAGGACATGGCGTAAAAACCCTTTTCGCTAAGTTCTATGTCTGCATTCCATAAGCCGATGACTAAAAGAGTTATTGCGGCTATGGTAGTAAACCAGCTAATACCGTAATACATATCACTAACGGGAATGTCTTCCTGCCGGTCGCGAACACTTTTTTGAACCGAAACCACGGAGAAAAGCCCGAATAGGAGAATTGTAAAATAATATCCTTTTTCGTTGAGTTCCATTGGCACGTTCCAAAGTCCTATACAATATGAGACCATACCTAGCAGAACTGCAGCCCATGAGGCAGAGACAAATGCAGCTGTGGGCCGACCTGTAAATTCTGCTTTTTTCTTCACTTCCTTTTTTTCTTTAAACGTTGAATTTTCCATAAGTAATTGTTTTAGAAATTCTGATTAATAGTGCAAAGATGGGATGCATTTAAGAAGTGAGTATTACAATATTTTAAAATTACTTACGATTTAAAAATTAGAATAATTACAAATAGTTATTTAAATACTATAGTTTTATATAAATAACCTTACGATTAAATGAATGCTATTTCGACGATTATTGCGACCTTATCAGAGGAGGAGCGTCAAGAATTTCTAGTTAGGCTAAAGCGCAAGAACCGAAGAACCGATGTAAAAAACACAGAACTATTTCAATTAATAGCTGCTGGAAAGACTACAGATTTAGACCTTAAATTGTACGGGAGACCATCAAAAAATGCGTATCATGCCCTTTGCAAGCGGTTGCAGGATAGCCTTATAGAATTTGTTGCGAGCAAGAGTTTTAGCACCGAATCATCGGAAGAACTTGCCGTTTTGAAACTGTTATTGGCTAGCCGTATATTTTTTGAGCAAAAACAATCTAAAATTGCTTTTAAAACACTGGCGAAGGCTGAAAAAGTTGCAGAACAATCTGATGTGTACTCCATCCTTAACGAAATCTATCATACTAAGATTCAGTACGCGCATCTTAGTAAAAAGCTTGTTTTGGAAGATGTAATCATTAGTGCTGAAAAAAATTTCAAAAACTTTCGTCAGGAATTTCAACTCAATCAAGCCTATGCTGTAATTAAAGGCGAGTTGAGAAATGAAGACGCAGCCTCCAAAATGGTAATTTTAAAAGCCTTTTCAAAATTCGATATTGAAATAGACGCGACCTTAACTTACAAATCCCTTTACCAGTTAATGGAGATTACCGCAGTTACCGCAAAACTGCAGCGCGATTTTAAATCGGTTTCACCTTTTATGATGGAAATCTATCATGTCGTAAATAAAAAGGCAGACCTATCCAGTAAGCATAGGTACTATCATATTATGATGTTGAACCTTATGGCAATTTCCGCTTTTAGGAACAAACAATTTGAGGAGTCTACCCAGTTTACAACCATTATGGAAGCTCAAATGCAAGAGGAGAATAAGAAATATACTATTCGGTTTACAGAAAAATTAACCATTTTAAAAGCCCTGAACAACTACTATACTGGAAACGCGAACATCGCATTTGGCCTGTTAAATGGACACAAAGGAACCTCCTTGGATATTTCATTGCTATTGGTGGTATGTCTTTTTTATCAAAGTCGGTTTTCAGAAGCGCATACTACATTGCGTAAATTTGAACATAGTGACGACTGGTACAGTAAAAAGATGGGTTGGGTATGGGTGCTGAAAAAGAATATGATAGAAATTTTAGTGCTAATTGAGTTGGACAAGCTGGATATGGTGCTGCTTAAATTACAGAGGTTCAGGAGACACTTTTCAAAAAAATTACAGGATATAGGCGAAAAACGGGTCTTAATCTTTGTAGGTTTTGTGGAACAGTACTACGAAAACCCTAAGCAGGTTATATCGCCCCAATTTCATAAAAGCGTAGAAAAATCTTTTGAGTGGTTGGGCAGGGAACAGGAAGATATCTTTGTGTTGAGCTTTTACGCATGGTTAAAAGCTAAAATGTTGGGTGAAGACTTATACAAAGTTACCTTGGAATTGGTGAGAATTAAGAGGTAGCGTGGTTCTTATTAGTGTTGAATCTAAGGATTCTCTGAAGACTATGCTTAGGATTTTTCAATTTTACCGCTTCTTGGAAGAGGTCTGAACTGCCTTTTTTTTGACCTACGAATGTTTGAGACGGGTGAATTAAAATACCGTTATTGTTTGCCAGGGGAAAGTCCTTTTTAATTTTTTTATTTCATCCAACTATGGTATAGTTTATCCCGTTGCCACTATTTTAGGGTAATTCCATAGTGATGTTGTTTGTAAAGGTTGGTCGAAATCCTACCGATTAATAGGCCTGTAGTATCTTTTGAATTTCTTATAGTGTCTTATGCCAAATCCCAAACAAGTTTTCATGCTTTTTTAAAAACGCTCGATATTTATTTTCTAAGCCCCTTTTACTTTGAGCTAAAGAATCATTTTTTTGTAACAAAAAGCATAACTTACCTACCAATCATTTGATAATTAAACCAACTAAGACAAACATATGCTCTCCATTACACAATTGAACAAGACGTACCCTAACGGAACGCAGGCTTTAAACAACGTTAATCTTGAAATAGGAAAAGGGATGTTTGGTCTTTTAGGACCAAACGGTGCAGGTAAATCTACCTTAATGCGCACCATTGCCACGCTACAGAATGCGGATAGTGGAAGTATTTTGTTTGAGGATATTGATGTTTTTGGCGCTCCAGATGAACTTCGCAAGGTTTTAGGATACTTGCCGCAAGATTTTGGTGTATATCCTAAGGTTTCTGCTGAAATGATGCTGAATCATATTGCTAAAATAAAAGGAATACAGAGCAAAGGAGATCGCGCGGCTTATGTTGCTGACCTTTTGAATAAAGTAAACCTTTACAAATTTAGGAAGCGAAGCTTAGGAGATTATTCAGGAGGTATGCGCCAACGTTTTGGAATTGCCCAAGCCTTAATAGGAAACCCCAAATTGATTATCGTAGATGAACCTACAGCTGGTTTGGATCCTTTAGAAAGAAATCGCTTCCATAATTTACTAAGTGAACTTGGTGAGGATGCCGTAGTCATTCTTTCTACTCATATTGTTGACGATGTCGTAAATCTTTGTACAAATATGGCGGTATTCAATGAAGGAAGTGTAGTTGTACAAGGACATCCACAAGAGCTATCTAATAGCTTGGACGGTAAGGTGTACCGAAAAAATATAAGTAAGGAGGATACTGAAAAATACCAATCGGAATATAATGTGTTGTCTACATACTTGAGAAGTGGAAATTTCAATATAAACGTGTACAGCGATAGCCATCCTGGAGAAGGGTTTGAGCCCGTAAATAATGATTTAGAGGATTTTTATTTCTATAGCATTAACCAACCTCAAACCGTATAGTTATGAAAGAGATTTTCTTGTTTGAGTTGAAATATCGACTCCGAAGGCCAGCTACCTACATTTATATATTTATAATGCTACTTATTCCGCTGCTCTTAGCGGTTTTTGACAAATCTGTAACTGCACAGTTTACCAATAGCCCAAACGCTATTGTCGGTATTTTGGGAGGAATGAGTGTTTTGTCCTTGTTCTTTTATGCGGCTGTAATGGGTGTTCCAGTATTTCGGGATCAGGAACACCGAACGGCAGAGACCTATTTTACCTTTCCAGTTTCTGAAAAAAATTATATTCTTGGACGTTTTTGGGGGAGCTTTACCTTGGTTACTATTATGAATATTGCTGCCGTACTTGGCGCGATCATTGGTTATCAGATGGGTTACTTTCTGGATAGACCGGATTATGGCACCTATACCGATTTTAATTTTTGGTCCTACTTTTTGCCTTTTGTATACTTACTAACGTTTAATGCATTTTTTATTGGAAGTCTCTTTTTTAGTTTGATGACCTTTTTTAAACGAATGCCTATTTTATACTTAGGAGGGATTGTAATCTTGTTGGCTACAATTGTCTCAGGACAGTTGGTAGCGAAATTAGACACGGAATGGCTTAGTATTTATGTGGATCCTTTTGGGGAAAGTGCGCATGGATATTTAACCAAGTATTGGAGTATTAGTGAATTGAATACAACTCAGTTATCGCTTACGGGTAAATTTTTGATCAATAGAATGTTATGGTTGGGAATAGGTATGGTCATATTTTTTGTGACCCTTTTTAATTTTTCATATAAAGGATTTTTGATATCAAAAAAGAAAAAGACATCTAAAGAGGATAATGATGTGTTTGAGGACAGTGGAGTAACAAACATTGTCCAGTCCTTTTCCAAAAAGGCACAACGTGAGAATCTATGGTCCTTAAGTAAAATCGAGTTTTTATCTATCGTAAAAGAATCAGTCTTTCTGTTGCTTATCATAATTGGTATTTTGATTGCAGGGTTTGTGGCCTATCAATCCAATCAGATTTATGGGACACCATCTTTACCGTTAACCCGTTATATGGTAGTACAGATTGCTGGGGGTATTTCACTTTTCTCTGTGATTATTCTTATCATTTACGCCGGTGAAGCCGTACACAGAACTCGACAAAACAAAACTTTTGAGTTTTATGATGCACTTCCCGTTAGCAACAGCACCTTATATATTTCAAAAATCATTGCCCTTATCGGAGTTGCAGTAGTATTAACATTGTTGAGTATACTTGTTGGTATATTATACCAAACGTTTAATGGTTATTTTAATTATGAGCTAGGGATGTACTTTACTTATAATTTTGCCAAAATCTTTCCGGGGTATTTGACTACATTATTACTTGCCTTTTTTATTCATGTATTGGTTAATAATAAGTTCTTAGGGCATTTTATTGTGGTTGCCATTTATATTGGCGTTCCTCTTGTGTTGACTTTAGCGTTCAAAACTAGTAATCCCTTGGTAGTTTTTGGTGGCGTCCCTGGTAGTTTTTTGAGCGATTTAAATGGATTCGGACATTACCTATACGGTGAATTTTGGTTGAATCTGTATTGGGTACTATTTACGTGTATTCTGGCAGTTATTGGTAAAATATTCTGGAACAGAGGCTTCTTTTCATCAGCAAAGGAACGCTTGAAACTGGCAGGACAACGGTTGAACGGTAGAACGGTAGCGTATACCCTGTTTTTCGTTTTTTCATTTGTTTCTGTTGGAGCCTATAGCTATTATAATTTGAAGGTGTTAAATCAATTGGAGGATGGGGATTATAGCCAAAAATTATCAGCAGATTCAGAAAAGGCGTATGCGAAGTATATTGGTAAGGCACATATACAGGTTATCGACTTAAAAGCCAATATCGATATTTACCCTGAAGAACGGAAGGTGGATGCTCAAGGTATTTTTAAAGTAGTTAACCCTTCAGAACACCCCATAGATACTGTTCTAATGGAAATAAAATTTCCAATTGCCGACAGTAAGATAAGTAAAGTGGTGTATAATGGACAGGAAATACAACCGTTCTTGAGCGATACGGTATACCGTTTGTTTATCTATAAGCTACCCGAGGCTTTGCAGCCTAAAGACACGGCTAATTTGGTTATAGAGACAAAAGTGCGAACACATGGTTTTGCAATGGGTACGGAAACAGCCATTTTGAATAACGGAACATTTTTTAGGGATGCCATATTCCCATCGTTTCATTATGAGCGTGCTTTAAGCGATAATGGAGTACGTAAAAAATATGGTCTAGAGGAACTTGATTTTCTACTACCTCCAAGAACTGATACTGTCGCCCTTAAGAAGAACCTGTTTAATGAGGATAGTAATTATATGAACTTCGAGGCTACTATAAGTACTGCAAAAGGTCAAATAGCGATAGCTCCTGGAACGTTAACGAAGAAGTGGGAGGAAGGCGAACGTAGTTATTACAACTATAAATTGGAGGATAAGACCGATTACTTTTTCAGTTTTGTGTCCGCAGACTATGAGGTAGAAACAGATGAGTGGATTGCCCCAAGTGGTAAAAAAGTGAACATCGAAATTTATCACTCTCCAAAGCACACCGATAATCTTGCTTATTTTATTAAAGGAATAAAGATATCCTTGGATTATAATTCCAAAAATTATTTTGAATACCCTTACTCTGTTATAAGAATAATTGAATTTCCGGCATATTCTAATTTCGCTCAGTCTTTTGCTACCACTATACCTTATTCGGAAGATTTTGGATTTGTTGCCGATTTTACCAAAGCTGAGGATTATAATTATGCCTTCCGAGTCACATCGCATGAAGTTGCTCACCAATGGTGGGGCCATATTGTAACACCAAGTAAAACCTCTGGTGCCAATATTATTTCGGAGACTTTGGCTGAATATGTGTCGCTAATGACGATGAAACAGGAATATGGCGAGAATGGCATCAAAGACTTTTTAAAGAATTCTTTAGACACCTATTTGTCTAGCAGACAGTTTAGCTTTAAGCCAGAACGCTCCTTAATGGATGTAGAAACCGGTCAGTATATTTGGTATGAAAAGGGTTCTATGATTATGTACGACTTACAAGATGTTATGGGCGAAGCCGTTGTAAATACAGGGCTTAAAAATTTCTTAGAGGAATTTAAGTACTTTGAAAAAGGACGTTACGCCAGTTCTGAAGATTTATATAACGCGCTGTACGCTGTAACGCCAGATTCTTTAAAATATAAAGTAGATGATGGTTTTAAAGAAATTGTGCTATACGAAAATAGAGTGATGGATGCCAAGACAAAAGTATTAGACAATGGCAAATGGGAGACAAAGTTTACGGTTAATTCCAAAAAGATTTATTATGATGATAAAGGAAAGGAAAAATCTGTGGACGATAAAAATAATTTGGTGGATGTAGGTCTTTTTGGTGAAGATGAAACCAATGAAGATGGCATCACGGTTAAGAATCCGTTTTACTTTCAGTTAATGTGGCTATCTAATGGCGATAACACGTTTACGGTTGTAACGGATAAAAAGCCATTAAAGGCAGGTATTGACCCTTATAACAAGCTTATAGATCGTAATTCTGACGATAATTTAAAGTCTGTGGAGGAATAGAAACGATACTGGAAAGCAAAATGAGAATAATTAAGGGTCGCGTAAGTGGCTCTTAATTAAATATTTATTTCTCCAACCAAATAACAAACGGCATTCCCGGATATTTTTACCCGTTTTCCTAGAAATTCACAGCTTAGGTATCCACCACGATTTGACAGTTGTTTTGCTGTCAATGTTGTCTTTCTTAATTCTTTTGCCCAATAAGGAACAAGTGAAGTATGTGCGGAACCTGTAACTGGGTCTTCCGGAATACCGCATTGGGGCGCAAAGAAACGGGATACAAAATCCACATCGGTTCCCGGCGCCGTAACGATGACGCCACGGCAATCTAGTTGGTTTAGAAGATGAAAGTTAGGACGAATTGTTTCAATCTGTTCTTGCGTTTCATACACCATCATATAATCAGTCTTGCCTATAAAGGTTTTCAATGGAAGTAAACCAATAGCTTCATTAAAAGATGTAATGGGAGCAACCATAGTGATTTGGTCAGAAGGAAAATCCATAGTCATACTCCCATCACTATTTTTAATAACGGTTAATTCGCCACTTCTAGGAGAAATAAACTGAATAGTATTTTTAGGGTGTCCGTAGTAGTTGAAAATGGTATATGCTGTGGCTAAGGTGGCATGACCGCAGAGGTCTACTTCTACTTCTGGTGTAAACCACCTTAATTCGTAAGTGTCTTTAATAGGAACTGCAAAGGCGGTTTCAGCAAGATTGTTCTCTGCAGCAATTGCCTGCATTTGGGTTTCCGATAGCCAAGTAGATAATATACATACAGCGGCAGGGTTCCCACCAAAAACGATATCTGTAAAGGCATCTATCTGATATATTCTTTGCTTCATGTTTGGTGGACGATTAACGCTATTCTTTTTCCTTGGACTTATCTAGTATTGCTTTCAACCGTTCTTTGCGTAATGCAGCTTCCTTTTTGAGCTTATTTTTCTTACGTTCCATAAGTTTGGTATGCTTGGCTTTATTGACGGTGTTTTTGGCTTTTCCCTTTTTTGGCATATCGAATAGATTAAATCCAGTCTTTAGGTTGCTTTAACACATCTAAAAGACGCTCTTCTTCACTACCGCTTTCCGGTTGATGGTCATAGCGCCATTGTACATGTGGGGGAAGACTCATTAGGATACTTTCTATGCGCCCGTTGGTCTTTAACCCAAATAAGGTGCCCTTATCATGTACCAGATTAAATTCTACATACCTTCCACGCCGTATTTCTTGCCAATCTCGCTGTGCAGCTGTATAGTCTAAATGTTTTCTCTTCTCCACAATAGGTACGTAACTATTTAAAAAACTATTTCCAACTTCGGATACAAAATCATACCAGTCGGTCATTTGCATTTCTTTGGACGCTTTGCAGTAATCAAAAAAGAGTCCGCCAATGCCTCTAGCCTCTTTTCTGTGGCTGTTCCAGAAGTATTCATCACATCGTTTTTTATAGGTTTCGTAAAACGCTGGATGGTGTTTTACGCAAGCTTCTTTACATACCTTATGGAAATGTATGGCATCTTCCTCGAATAGATAGTAGGGAGTAAGATCTTGTCCTCCGCCAAACCATTGGTCTACGATATTTCCTTCTTTGTCATACATCTCAAAATAGCGCCAATTTGCATGAATCGTGGGCACCATAGGATTCTTGGGATGAAGTACCAAACTTAATCCGCAGGCAAAAAAATCGGCGTCTTCTACACCAAAATAGGCTTGCATACTTTTTGGAAGTTCCCCATGTACACCAGAGATATTTACACCACCTTTTTCAAAGACTTTTCCGTTTTCAATAACACGTGTTCTTCCACCACCGCCTTCAGGTCGTTTCCAAACATCTTCTTTAAAAGTAGCCGTTCCATCTACTTTTTCTAGTGTATTGGTAATGGTGTTTTGCAGTTGTTGAATATAGGCGTAGAAGGTGTCTTTCATTGTTCTAGGTGTATGGCTTTTACGAAATTACGGTATTTAATAGGTTTAGGTATTTTTGAAAACCGTTAAAAAATAATACTAACACCCTTAATCTGGATCAACACATTTTTATAAGGTCTTTATTGTAATCAATTCAAGGCTGGCTTAAGAGTATTTAGTGGTAATACTGATAATAGCTTTTTTTAAATTTATTGCCATTGGTGTATGTACTGGTTATTTGTGATTAATGTCCTTCTCGCAAATATGAACCAAGGAATTGACGTGGAAAATGAGTTCATTAGGATGGCTCACTTTTACAGAATTTAGAGTCATTTGTTGTAAATAGCGCTGAACTTTTATAAAAGTTTCGCCCTGATGTTCTACATAGGTTTTTCTACCTATTTTATTATTATGAAAGTCCATTACCCTAGGTAGTTCTCTGTTAATAAAAGCGTTCTCGTGCCAATCAGTAATGGCTTTTGTCCAATGAAGCACCTTTTTCGAGTTACTGTTCCATTTTGCGCAATTAGAGGCAATGAGGTAATTCCAAAATGCATGTCTAAAGGCATTGGCAGGGGTATTTTTATAATGTTCCTTGCCATAGTGTAAAGTTGCTATGCGCATACATTCTTTGGTTGCCAAAAGGGTAGGATAAAGAAAAAGTGGATTTTTAAGCGCTAGAAGGGTACCCGTCCAAAAGCTTGTAGTGTTGATGCGCTTTAGAAGGTTCAGTAGCTTCAAACTAGGGGGTGATATTTTTCATATAATTCCATATCTACCCTAGTGCCGTCATATCTTTTATGTTCGTTTAATAACGTGGTCTGCCATGAGAACCCTAATTTTTCAGCCACACGTACACTGGAGAAATTTCCCTTGTGGGCAATGATTTGTAGCGTGTGCAAGCTAAGGTTCTTAAAGGCCCAAGAGATAACTGTATTCAAGAAAGTTGTCGTGATTCCTTGACCTTCATATTCATATCCAATACAATACGCTATTTCGGCCTGACCTTCTCTTTTAATAAGTTCTTTTACATAGATTAATCCAATGATGGTTCTATGCTCCGCTTCCTTTATGGTAAACAGGAATTCTTCTCCTGTAGTAAATTGTTTCGCCTTTTCTAGCACGAATAGTGAGGATAGGGTTGGATTAAGATTTTCTCTCAATGTTTGTGGAAAATCGCTCTTGAATCTTTCGCTATTAGCGGTCATGAAATCGCATAGCCTCCAAGCATCTTTATCTTGGATGGGAGCAATTTGAAAACCATTTGCTTCAGCTTCCATGTTTAGTTTATGAAGGGCGGTATTCTTTAACGGCATCTATGAACGCTTTTGCGTTCTCCACCGGTACATTGGGTAATATACCATGACCAAGATTCACAATATATTGATCTTTCCCAAATTCATTTATCATTTGATTCACCATTTTTTTTATTTGCGCTGGTGGGGATAGCAATCGGGAAGGATCAAAATTACCCTGAAGGGTGATTTTGCCGCCAGATAAATAGCGCGCATTACGCGCAGAGCATGTCCAATCTACACCTAGAGCAGATGCCCCGGATTTAGCCATGTCGCCTAGCGCGAACCAGCACCCTTTTCCAAAAACAATTACGGGAGCGTCTTCTTTTAAAGCATCAATAATTTGCTGTATGTAGTTCCAAGAGAACTCTTGATAATCGACTGGAGACAACATGCCGCCCCAAGAGTCGAAGACTTGCACTGCATTGACACCGGCTTTTACTTTCGCTTTTAAATAGGCAATAGTAGTATCGGTAATTTTTTGCAACAGCTCATGGGCTACAACAGGTTGCGTAAAACAAAGTTCCTTGGCCTTATCAAAGTTTTTACTGCCTTGGCCTTGTACGCAATAACATAAGATGGTCCATGGAGATCCGGCAAAGCCTATTAACGGAACTTCGTCGTTTAGTTTTTCCTTTGTAGCTTTTATAGCTTCCATCACATATCCCAATGCATCGTTTACGTCGGGGACAATTACATGGTCCAAATCTTTCTGCGAACGAATAGGGTTAGGTAGGTAGGGGCCAAAGTTGGGTTTCATCTCTACCTCAATGTTCATGGCCTGTGGAATAACGAGGATATCGCTAAAAAGAATAGCGGCGTCCATACCGTACCTTCTAATAGGCTGCACCGTAATTTCTGAAGCAAGTTCCGGGGTTTGGCAACGTGTAAAAAAGTCGTATTTCGCCTTTATTTCCATAAACTCAGGCAAATAACGTCCAGCTTGGCGCATCATCCAAACGGGTGGTCTTTCAACGGTTTCCCCTTTTAAGGCTTTAAGGAACAAGTCGTTTTTAATCATAATGTTTCGTATCATTCGTCATAGCGAGGAGTTTTGTGCAACGTGGCAATATGTTGAAGTATTTTAGATTGTTTTCAACAGATAGCCCCGGCATATGGCAGCTCCTTAGTGGAATCATAATTCTCGCAATGTCGTCAAGTTTTATAGTTTTCGTTTACCAAATGGATAACACTTTCTACATCCGGAATCTTAGCAACCTTCACATCGTCAAAATTCTTTCTTGCTTCCTTAGCGGTCGTTTCCCCTATGCAGTAAGCAATTTTATTTGGTTTGTTGTTTTGTAAATAACTTTCGATACCGGAAGGGCTAAAAAACAATACTCCTTCTACAGCATCATCCATCTGTTGGCCCGAAAGCTTTGTTTTGTAAGTTTCAATACTGTTTACCGTTATATGTGCTTCTCCTAAAGTTTCGGGTAAATCATTCAAGCTCAAGTTTCCACAGAAGTGCGTAGCTTCTGTACCTTCAATGTATTCTAACAAATAGTTAGCCAAGTCGGCCGCAGTGTTTTCAAAATGGGCTACTTTACCTATTTTTTTCTGTATAAATCGCCTTGTTTTACGGCCAACACAGTAAATTTTCTCAAAGTTGAGTTCCTCTGCGCTCACATTGGTCAATAGTCCTTCAACAGCGTTTTTACTAGTGAAAATGACATTTTTGATTTGTTTTTTTAAGGCAAATGGAGATATGCGATTTGGACTGATTTTTATAAAATCCTCAGAATCTACTCGAATGGATGTGTTAAACCGCTGTAACTGTACATTAGTCAATTTTTTGGTAGAAAAAATCTGTGTTTTTAGGGCTGAATTCTGCAACTCGTTCATCAGTCGTTTTCCTCCTCGGCTAAGAATACTCTTTGCACAATCTATCCCCAAATCATCGTGCTTTCCTAAGGGGGCGGTTAAGGAAGCTTCCAATTTTCTAGAGCCATCAACCGTTAATAAAACGCCTTTGAGATTTACTACATTCTCATTATCTATATAGGCCAAAGCGCCTATAGGTGCAGAGCAACCTCCTTCTAGTTCTCTAAGAAATTCACGTTCTAATCGTGTGCAAATTTCTGTTACTTCGTGATTTAGTTGTGCGCAGATTTCTTGTATTTCTGGGTCTTTTTCCATGGCTACAACCATGATGGCGCCTTGGCCAGGAGCGGGCAGCATCCAGGTGAGTCCCAGGGTATTTTTAGGTTCTAAACCAATACGTTCCAGTCCGGCAGCTGCAAATATTGCGGCGTTCCAATCGTTGTTATTCAGTTTTTCTAACCTACTGTTTATATTGCCTCTAAGGTCTACAACAGTATGGGTAGGATATCTGTTAAGCCATTGTGCTTTTCTTCTAAGACTGCCGGTGGCAATAACACCCTCACGTTGTCCTAAAAACTCTTCATTGTCATGGTAGGCTAAGATGTCCATGTAGTTCGTACGTTCTAATACAGCTGCTTGCACAATTCCTTGAGGTAGCGCTGTAGGTACATCTTTCATAGAGTGCACGGCAATGTCCACATCGCCATTAAGCATGGCAACGTCTAAGGTTTTTGTGAAAATACCTGTAATGCCCAGTTCGTAGAGTGGTTTGTCCAAAATAAGATCGCCTGTCGACTTTACTTTTACGATCTGTGCCTTGTGGCCCAAAGCTTTCAGTTGATCCTTAACAGTATTGGCCTGCCATAGTGCTAATTCACTATCACGAGTACCTATTCTTATGGTTTTGCTCATTTGTGGTCCAGTTCTATTTGAAATACTTGTTGAATAAGCTCTAAACTGGAGTCGGAATCTACGTTGTCATCCTTAAGGTGGTTCGCGAACTGTTTGGTTATTTTTTGAATGATACGGTCAGATATAATTTCTGCATGTACGGCATCAAAACCAGTTCTTTTTTTAGACTGATAGTCCAATTCTTCTACCTTCATCGTATTTAGCTTCATCTTCAAAGCTTTGATGACCGGTGCAAATTTTCGTGTTTCCAGCCATTGCGTAAAATCGCTCTTTGCTTCCTCTATGATTGCTTCGGCTTCAGGGATATACTGTTTTCTTCGTTCCAAGGTGTCATCTGTAATTTGAGAAAGTTGATCCAGATATACTACCGTAACATTCTCTAAATTAAGTACATTTTCATCCACGTTTTTGGGAACGGAAAGGTCTAATATTAGTAGTGGTTTTTTCGTATGTATCAGTTCCTTAGTTACCGTTGGTTTTTGTGCCCCAGTGGCTACTACCAAAACATCTGATTTTCTAATTTCTGCTTGGAGGTCTCCGTAATCTTTTACAGTAAGATTAAATTTACCACCAACCTTTTCCGCTTTTTCCTTTGTACGGTTTATGAGCGTTATGTGTGGGTTTTTGGTATGTTTTATAAGATTTTCACAAGTGTTCCTGCCAATTTTTCCGGTACCGAACAACAAAATTCCCTTGTTGGTGATGTCCTCAACGTTTTTCAATATATACTGTACCGATGCAAATGCTACGGAAGTTGCTCCTGAGGAAATTTCTGTTTCGTTCTTAATACGCTTACTTGCCTGTATTACGGCATTACACAAACGTTCCAAAAACGGATTTGCAATCCCTAGTTTTTTAGAACGGTTAAAACTCTGTTTTAACTGACTGATGATTTCAAAATCACCCAGTATCTGACTGTCCAAACCTGTGCCTACTCTAAACAAATGTCCTATGGCCTCATTATTCTTGTACACATAAGCTACTTCTTGAAATTCTTCTACCGTCCCATTAGAATGGTCGCAGAGTAATTTAATAAGCTGAAAAGGATGCTGAGCAAAACCATGGAGTTCCGTTCGGTTACAGGTAGAGGTCACCAAGAGTCCGTCTATACCCAAATCTTTGGCTTTATCAAGTAGTGTGTTTATAGAAGTTTCGTCCAGACTAAATTTTCCACGTACCTCCTCATCTGCCTTTTTATAATTAAGGCCGATGGTGTAAAATGAATTGTGTTTGGAAATGTGGTAGTCCTTCATAGAGCGACACAAAAATAGTAGCATAGAAACTATAAAAATAACGCTAGAGGAACTTTTAATATCGATTGAGGTTTTTTTAGATGAAAATATATCCAATTCGGTTGAATTACCTTAATTTTATGAGGAATTCAAGGTTTAACAATGTTATTATTTAGATTGTTTCTAAATAGAATAGAGATTAATTATTAGGGAATGGAATTAAAAAATGTCGCTACAGGTTCATTTGAGGAAATATTGGTCGATGACGGGTTTTATGTCCTTAAAATTCAGAACGATAAGGTCCATAACATACAAATAACTAGAGAAATTAATAAAAGGTTTATACAATTTCATTTTTGCTTAAAGGGAGGCGGAAATTTTTTGTTCAATAATGGAAATTACACACTTGATGTTTCCGAGGAGAATTCTTTATTATTGTACAATACACAACTAGACCTTCCATTGAACTTATCATTAACTCCTGGCTCTTGGATGGTTTCCGTAGTTATGACCATACGTAAGTTTCACTCCCTATTCTCCGAAGAAGCTAGTTATATCCCTTTTTTAAATAGCGAAAACCAAGAAAAGAAGTATTATGCCCAAGAAGCGGTTTCTCCTGCTATCGCTGTCGTTTTAAGCCAAATGATGAATTATAACTTACATCCAACTATTAAAAAATTATACATTAAGGGCAAAGTGTACGAGTTGGTATCGCTTTATTTTAATAAAAGTACCGATGCTGATGTGGAACAGTGCCCATTTTTAGTGGATGAGGATAATGTGAAACGAATACGCAGAGCCAAGGAAATTATCATAGCTAACATGGCTGAGCCGCCAAGCCTCAAAGAACTTGCAAAGGAAGTAGGCCTGAGTTTGAAGCGATTAAAAGAGGGGTTTAAACAGATCTATGGCGACTCAGTCTATAGTTTTCTTTTTGATTATAAAATGGAATATGCTAGAAGACTCCTAGAATCTGGTCAATATAACGTCAATGAAATTGGCCTAAAAATAGGCTACAGTACTTCCAGTCATTTCATTGCAGCCTTCAAGAAAAAGTATGGTACCACGCCTAAAAAGTATGTAACGGCTTTGTCAAATTAACTACAAAATTATAGAATCGTTAAGAAAGCCTGCGTTAAGTCCAATGTTTATTCGGTTTTTTTTCTAAAAGACTGTTTGATCTTTTGAAGCGTATATAGGGTAACCTATTTTGCTATGAAAAAGACTTGTTTACTTCTAATTTGTTTTGTGTTTACTATAGCTTCATGTAAACAAGATGTGGAAATTTTTGAAATAGACATCGAAACTCTTTTAGCACCTCAAGATTTAATTGCCTCTGTTATTAACGTTACAGGTGCAGAATTAAATTGGAGCGCATCGACTAATAATATCGGTGTAGCGGGATATAAGGTTTATCAAGATGGAATTGAGATAGCCCAGGTAACAGGAACAGCATATTCTGTTACGAGTCTTAGTGGCGCGACAACGTATTCGTTTACCGTTACTGCCATTGATGGGGAAGGAAACGAATCTGCACCAAGCTCAGCAGCAAGCGTAACTACAAATGCTGCCAATGCAAGGCCCAAAATTCTAGTTTTCACCAAGACGGCCGGGTTTAATCATCGAACGGAAAGCGAAAGTGTAGCTATGGTAAAACAAATAGCCGCTACTCAAAGCTTTGATGTAGTGTCAGACAATGATGGAAGCGAATTCAACACACTTTCGAATTTAAATCAGTATAACATCATATTTTTTTCAAACACTTCTGGAGATTTTTTAAATGAAACTCAAAGGACTAATGTGGAAAATTATGCAGCACAAGGCGGCAATTTTATTTCCAATCATGCGGCTAGTGATGCTTATGGTCATAGCACTGCCAGTACCGTTTCCGGTAATGGCAAAGGTGCATGGGATTGGTTCGCTGAGACCGTTACAGGTTGTAGTGTTAGAAACGGTCCTAATCATACATCTAATAATTTTGGAGCTACCGTTACCATACAGAACACAAATAGCCAATTAACCAGCGGAATTTCTTTTCCTTGGAACGATAATGAAGAGTGGTATTACTGGGAAGGAGGCTATTTAAATAGCTCATTTTCTGAGCTTCTCAGCGTTTCGGATACTGGTACAAATTCCTATGATGATCCCAGAATGACAGCTCAGTTATGGGAGAGACCAGAAGGGGGAATTAGTTTTTATACCAGTATGGGACATTCAGAAAATAAATATACCGATGCTGAATTTGTCCAATTACTAAATAACGTTTTTAACTTTATCCTAAATTAGGATGAAACGGGTCTTGCAACCATAATTCCCGTATTGTTTTTTACTTTTTTTAGATAGTCTACCAATGGAAGTTTAGAGACCACAACCGCTCCTACGGTTGAGGCATGCAACAAATGAATTCTACCGTCTTTTTCTCGAGTTGCAATACCTGTATGCGTAACATCTAATCCTTTTATAGAAGTTGTTAAGGCAATAATATCTCCTGATTTGATAAGATGTTCATTCGCTGCGATATCGCTTTGAGCTAAAACACAAATGGGCTGGTCCTGTAGGTAATTCTCTGATGCTTTGATTTTTTCAAAGTTATAGTCATCAATAAGAAAGGGGTATAAAGCTCTATGTGTACTCATGAAATTGATGTCTTTTTCAATTTCTTTTCCGCCAATATCACTAGTAATATCTACTAGTAAACCTTTAGATGCATTATTAACTATCCATTCTGAGAAATAGTGCAACCGCGAAGCATAACCATCTAAAGCACCATCTTTGTATCTAATGATTTCTAGGGTTTTTAGAAATGTATCAAATTGGGTTAGTTCCTTTTTAAGAAGCAGACTAAAAGCCAAGACATTCTCAACAAACGTAGTGCAATCCAATCCCTGTAAATTAATAACCAAAGATTCGGCTTCTCCAATTTCCAAAGTTTTTGCTACATATGGAGTGCCTAAAAAAGTCTTACCAACAGCAACTATTGTCTTGCCTAAATCCTTTTCTAAAAGACCATCAATTTCAATTATTTTATTTTCAACGGCTTGCCTATCTTTTAGAGAACAGGTAACCTGTTGCGCAAGGCTATGGTAAACCGAGAATAGAACGATAAAAAATGGAATAAGGCGTTTCATTGATTAGAAATTTATAATTATAAAGATAAATTTTATTTACCTTTTTTATCCATTTCCTCAAACATTACACGTGTATCCGTAATACTATCAGGATAGTTCTGCTGTAGAAAAGTAATCTATTTAGGTGCAAATAGTGAATCTTCTTATGTCATAATCAAAAAAAGTAAGGTGTACACCTATGGCTTAAATAAGATGCAAAGCTTATTTTTGCAATAAAAGTATACGCTATGAAGGGAATTTTATTGGTTAATCTGGGCTCTCCAGATAGCCCTACAGCAAAAGATGTTAAGCCTTATTTGGATGAATTTTTAATGGATGAAAGGGTGATTGATGCACCTAAATGGCTGCGGACCATTCTTGTAAGGGGTGTTATCTTGCAGACTCGTCCAAAAAAATCAGCAAAAGCATATGCCAAAATATGGTGGGAAGAAGGTTCTCCGTTGATTATACTTTCACAGAAATTTGCCGAAAAGCTTAAAAAACATACTAAAATGCCTGTGGTCCTGGGAATGCGGTATGGAAGCATGTCTATAAAAAGCGCATTAAAAGAGCTAGAAGATCAAGGGGTAGATGATGTGTTGTTGGTGCCTTTATATCCGCATTATGCAATGTCTTCATACGAGACAGTGGTGGTAAAGACTTTAGAAGAACAACAAAAAGGATTTCCAAAAATGAAGGTTACCACCTTACCCGCATTTTATAAACATCCTGATTATATTCAAGCACTTTCGGAAAGTATTAAAGATGGCCTTAAAGACTTTGAGTACGATCATATTCTTTTCTCGTATCATGGTATCCCCGAACGTCATATTAGAAAGAGTGACCCAACCCGGTTTCATTGTAAAATAGATGGTAGTTGTTGTAAAATAAACTCTGTGGCTCATAATACCTGTTACAGGCACCAGGTGTATGATACTACTGAAATGGTAAAAGCGTATTTAGGATTATCTGAGGAACAAGTGAGTACTTCTTTCCAATCCAGATTGGCAGGTGACCCATGGTTGAAACCCTACACCGATTATGAATTTGAAAGATTAGCCAAAGAAGGCGTCAAACGATTGGCGGTAATAACTCCTGCATTTGTTAGTGATTGTCTAGAGACTTTAGAGGAGATTGCCATGGAGGGTAAAGAAGAATTTGAAGAAGCGGGTGGAGAGCATTATAAGCACATTCCTTGTTTAAATGATAACGAAGCCTGGGTGACGGTTATGGCGAAGTGGGCAAATGACTGGGAACTAACTGGGCAGTTGGATTCCAAGACTTGTGACTGATGCTCTTAGCTTTTATGAATCATAGCATTCAAGCAAAATAATCATTTAAAAACCGGAGAGGTAGTACGTTCATTGCTACCCTATACTATGTATATTTCAGTACCGTATATTTAACTATAGACGGTACTGCTTTTTGATTGCGGAGACCAATATATCCTTACTGGTATTATTCTATGTGTCAATTGAAAAACTAATCTAATATTTTGGCCAAAGCAAACGTCTTATCGGAACAGTTAGGAAAAGAACCTATCGCTAAGCTATTGGTAAGGCAGGCCGTGCCTGCTAGCATAGGAATTTTGGTCATGTCCCTTAATGTATTGGTCGACTCTATTTTTGTAGGTAATTGGATAGGTTCTGTTGCTATAGCCGCAATAAATGTGGTGCTCCCAGTTTCTTTCTTCATAGGCGCCTTGGGAATGGCTATAGGTATTGGTGGGGCTAGTGTGTTGTCTAGGGCTCTGGGTGCTAAAAATAAGGAAAAAGCCCTAAAAATATTCGGCAACCAGATTACACTTACCATTTTGGTTACAGTGTCCATGGTTCTTTTGGGATTATTCTTTGTAGACACTCTTATTCCAGTTTTTGGCGGTAAAGGAGCCATTTTTGATTATGCGAAGATTTATTATGTAATTGTGCTTTACGGGGTGCCTTTTTTGGCTTTGAGCATGATGGGCAATGCGGTCATACGTGCAGAGGGCAAGCCTAAGTTTGCCATGATAGCGATGATCATTCCGTCTGTAGCCAATTTGTTCATGGATTATGTCTTTATCTATATTTTTGATTGGGGTATGCAAGGCGCAGCATGGGCCACTACTGGGGCTTATTTCTTTTCTTTTAGCTATATCCTTTATTTCTTCCTATCCAAAAACTCCGAACTAAAAATAAGGATAGACCATTTTGGTTTGGATAAGAGAATTCTTAAAGAAATAGGATCTTTAGGATTTGTGACATTATCCAGACAAGCGGTGGTTAGTATCATTTACCTGTTATTGAATAATATTCTATTCAGTTTGGGTGGGGAGGCCTCGGTAACGGTTTATGCAATCATTGGGCGTATGCTCATGTTCGCTCTATTCCCCGTCTTTGGTATAACTCAAGGTTTTTTGCCAATTGCAGGGTTCAATTACGGTGCAGGTAACTATGATCGAGTCAAGAAATCTATTAGTATCGCTATAAAATATGCCTCTTTTTTGGCTACTATCGTTTTTGTTGGCCTATTCGTATTTCCTGGTGAGATTGCATCCCTTTTTCTAGGCGTTCCAGAAGGCGCTTCAGCACATGAATTAGAAATCAACGCGTATGTCTTGGAACATACACCTAATGCCATGCGTTGGGTTTTTGCGGCTACGCCTATCATTGCTTTACAGCTTATTGGTGCCGCTTATTTTCAAGCAATAGGCAAAGCTATGCCTGCATTGTTATTGACACTAACCAGACAGGGTTTCTTTTTTATTCCCTTGGTACTTACTTACCTCGATTTTTTGGGGAATTCGGAGTATGGATTTCGTTTCCTATTTCGGATGTGTTAGCGACTTTGGTGACGGGATATTTTTTGAGGAGAGAAATTAGGAATACCTTAATGGTATAGCCGTTAGTTATTTCAAGCTAATAAAATTGCACTCTTAAGTATTGAAAAAGCAGGTTACTTGTGACCTGTTGTAAAAGTTGGTGTCCAAGAAAGTACAAACACCGACCTAAAATGAAAATCCTCATTATTATTTTACTTTTTATTTCCTTAGCTCTCTTGGTGTTCAGTTTAAACGAGTACATAAAATCGAAAAGGAAATACGATAAATTTATGAAGGAAAAGGAAAACAGAGAAAACTCTTAATATCCTTGTTTAAGAATCCCATGTTTTTCATTACTTTTAAGGTTGACTAATTCCAATACTTAAAAGATGAAAACGTGCTACACTTGGGTAAGTATATTAATGCTTACCGTATTCCTAATTCCATTTACTTTTCAAGCGCAAAGAAAAAAAAAATCTGACCAAGTTACGGTCTCGTATTCCGAGGACTTGTATTCCAGTCTTGACTATCGTTTAGTTGGGCCATTTCGCGGTGGCCGTTCTGCTGCGGTAACTGGTGTGCCTGGAGAGCCTAACTTATTTTATTTCGGTGCCGCTGGTGGCGGGGTATGGAAAACCTTAGACGGTGGTCGTACATGGAGTAATATTTCTGACGGTTATTTTGGCGGTAGTATTGGTGCTATAGAGGTGGCACAAAGTGACCATAATGTTATGTATGTTGGAGGTGGCGAAAAAACCTTAAGGGGTAATGTTTCTTCAGGTTACGGTGTTTGGAAAACCGAGGATGCTGGAAAAACATGGGTTTCTGCAGGTTTGAAAAACAGCAGGCATGTTCCAAGATTACGAGTACATCCAACGGATTACAATACCGTTTACGCAGCAGTTTTAGGTAATATTTACAAGCCAACTAAAGACCGTGGAATCTATAAAAGTACTGATGGCGGTAAAAATTGGAAACAGGTGCTTTTTGTTAATGATCAAGCAGGAGCAGTAGATTTAACCTTTGACCCGAACAATCCTCGTATATTATATGCATCTACATGGCGAGCTCAAAGAACGTCCCATAGTCTAAGTAGTGGGGGTGACGGTTCTGCTCTTTGGAAGAGTACGGACAGCGGTGAAACATGGATGGAAATATCTAAAAACGAAGGTTTTCCTAAAGATACGCTCGGTATTATAGGGGTTTCTGTTTCGCCAGTAAATTCTGAGCGTGTTTGGGCTATCGTAGAAAATAAGGAAAAGGGGGGGCTATATCGTTCAGATGACGGCGGAAAAAAATGGACGAAAGTTAATAGTGATAGAAGCCTACGCCAAAGGGCATGGTACTATACTAGGATTTATGCGGATAGCGAAGATGAGAATGTCGTTTATGTGCTTAATGTAAATTACCATAAATCTACGGATGGCGGTAAAACCTTTAAATCTTTCAATGCGCCGCATGGTGATCATCATGATCTTTGGATATCGCCCGAGAATTCACAACGTATGATTATTGGAGATGACGGTGGAGCCCAAATATCCTATGATGGCGGGGAAACGTGGAGTACATATTACAATCAACCAACAGCTCAGTTTTATAGGGTAACTACAGATAATGCTTTTCCATATCGTATTTATGTAGCGCAACAAGATAATTCAACCATACGGATTAACCATAGGAGTAATGGTTCCAGTATTGGTGAGAATGACTGGGAACAAACAGCAGGTGGCGAATCTGCCCATATTGCTGTAGATCCTTTGAACAATGACATCGTATATGGAGGAAGTTATGACGGATTTCTAACGCGGGTAAACCACGATAAGGGTACAGTAAGAGGAATTAATGTATGGCCAGATAATCCTATGGGTGCAGGTGCTGAGGCGATGAAGTATCGCTTTCAGTGGAATTTCCCTATCATTTTTAGTAGACATGACCCTAAGAAATTGTACACTTTTTCTAACCATGTACACATGTCCACCAATGAAGGGCAAAGCTGGGAATTGTTGAGTGGAGACCTCACTAGAAACGACCCGACAAAATTGGGAACTAGCGGTGGTCCCATTACACAAGATAATACCAGTGTGGAGTACTATTGCACTATTTTTGCGGCTAATGAAAGTCCGCTGAAAGAAGGCCTACTTTGGGTTGGTAGCGATGATGGCTTAATACATGTTTCTAAAGATGGTGGTGCTAATTGGGACAATGTGACCCCTAGCAATATGCCAGAATGGAATATGATCAATAGCATAGAGCCCTCCGCCTTTGATGAAGGTACCTGCTATGTTGCTGCAACACGATATAAATTGGGTGATTTTCAACCTTATCTGTACAAGACTACAGATTACGGAAAAACATGGACAAAGATTACAAACGGTATCCCTAGTGAACATTTTACAAGGGTAGTAAGGGAAGACCCAAAAAGAAAGGGGCTTTTGTATGCTGGCACAGAAACAGGAATGTACATTTCTTTTAATGATGGTGCCAACTGGGCTCCATTTCAGTTGAATTTACCTATTGTGCCTATTACGGATTTGACCATTAAGGATAATAATTTGATAGTGGCTACGCAAGGTAGAAGTATTTGGATGATTGATGATTTAACGGTTTTGCATCAATTGGATGCGGCCAAAAAGTCCATGAATGCCATTTTATATAAACCCAAAGACTCCTATAGGACGAAGGGTAGAACTAGGAGTACACCTTCTTTAACTGAGGGACAAAACCATCCTAATGGGGTTGTCACCCATTTTAATTTAAAGAACTTTACAGAAAAGGACAGTGTCCATTTGACTTTTACAAGTATGGCTGGCGATACTCTAGCTTCATATAGTAATGCAGCTAAGGACAAAAAGAAGAAGCTTGAAGTAGAAAAAGGCGGTAATACCTTTGTTTGGGATACGCGCGGCAAAGGGGCCGAAAAACTGGACGGTATGATTTTATGGTGGGCTAGTTTAAGTGGAGCCAAAGCTGTTCCTGGTGATTATAAAGTTCATTTAAATGTTAATGGAGAAATTAATTCCGAAACATTTAAAATAGTTCCGGACCCAAGGGCTGAGGCTACAGCAGGAGAGATGCAAAAGCAGTTCGATTTTATCACGGATATTAATACAACGATAAACAACGCGCATGAATCCATTAAGAAAATCAGGAACGTTAGTTCGCAGTTGGATGCCTTTATGACACAATATAAGGATGATGATGCCACCAAAGACTTGGTGGACAAGGCAAAGGATATGAAAAAACGTTTGGGCGAGGTAGAAAAAGCACTCTATCAAACGAAGAATAGAAGTAATCAAGATCCTTTAAACTTCCCCATAAAACTGACGAACAAGTTAGGGCATTTGAACAGTTTAGTAGCGATAGATGATTTTCCTCCTACGGAACAAGATATTGCAGTAAAAAATGAGCTTTCCAGTAAGATAAATGAACAACTGGAAGTGTTTAATGCAGTAATGTCTACGGAGCTTAAGTCCTTTAATTCGGATTTTAACAAGAGGCAATTGAACTATTTGTTTGTGGAGGAATAATGGGAGAGGAGTTCTTTCCCCGATACTTGGAGGAAAGGTTTTTGGTCATTAAAAACATTTCGTCTAATAAAAAGTAGCTGGAAGGATAGTACTCTTAGAAAAAGAGTGTTAAAAATCTAAAGCATCAATGTAGCCAGAATCCATTAATATAAATAAAGTAAAATAGAGATATACACTATGAAAAAACCACTACTAACCCTATTGTTGCTTTTTGCCACGGTCATTACTTTCTCTCAAACCGTTAACGAGTATTTTAAACCTGTTAAGTATCGCAATATTGGTCCTTACAGAGGAGGTCGTTCTGTAACAGCAACAGGAGTTCTAGGGGACCCAATGACCTATTATATGGGTACTACTGGCGGTGGACTTTGGAAAACTAGTACGGCTGGGCAACAGTGGGATAATATCTCGGATGGTTATTTTCAAATGGGATCCGTTGGTGCAGTATCCGTCTCCAAATCTAACCCCAATATTGTGTATTGTGGTATGGGTGAACATGCGCCAAGAGGTGTTATGACATCCTATGGGGATGGGGTCTATAAATCTACGGATGCAGGAAAAACTTGGAAACATATAGGACTAGAAAACACACAGCATATCTCACGAATAGTTATACATCCTACAAATCCAGATGTTGTTTATGTGGCAGCACAAGGTGCCTTACATGCAGGTAATGCAGAACGTGGAATTTATAAATCTGTAGACGGTGGAAAAACTTGGAAAAACACTCTTTTCGTGAACCAACTTACGGGTGCGGCCGAATTATCTATCGATGCTAATTACCCAGAAGTTATGTATGCCGCAATGTGGGAACATCAACGTAAACCAAATATAGTTATTAGTGGTGGTGAGGGAAGCGGTTTATACAAATCTACCGATGCGGGAGAGACATGGTCTAAAATTCATAAAGGGCTGCCCGAAGAAAAAGGAAAAATGGCTATCGTGGTCAGTCCCGCAAACTCAAACAAGGTGTATGCTTTAATTGAAAGTGATTCAAATGAGGACAAAGGTGGATTGTTTGTTTCCAACGATGCGGGAGCCTCTTGGTCCATAATAAGCAGCGACAATCGTTTGGTACAAAGAGCATGGTATTATACAGAGGTTTTTGCTGACCCTAATGATGAGGATACCGTTTATGTTCTGAGTGCCCCTGCGCTTCGTTCTACGGATGGGGGCAAGACTTGGGAATCACTATCTGGAACGCATGGAGACTATCACGATCTGTGGATAAACCCTGATAATTCTAAGAATATGGTCATTGCCAATGATGGAGGTGCTGCAGTTTCGTTCAATTTTGGAAAAACATGGTCGAGACAAGATAATATGCCTACAGCACAGTTCTACAGAATTAGTGTAGATAATCTTTTTCCTTACAATATTTATGGAGGACAGCAGGATAATACTTCAGTGCGGATAGCCAGTCTCTCTCTCGGCCGAGGCAGTATTGGGGGGCAAGATTGGACCTACGCTGCTGGTGGGGAAAGTGCTTTTTTAGCCTTTGATCCTGATAATCCTAGGTATGTATTAGGCGGTAGTTATTTGGGAACTATTGAAGTGTTGGATATGGAATCCAAGGCTTCTACCAACATAATGGCTGCACCTATACAGTATTTGGGTCGTGAAGCGCGTAATATGAAGTACCTCTACAATTGGAACGCACCCATTATAGGTTCCAAGCACGAACCTGGAACATACTATCACGGTGCACAGTTAGTGCTTAGAACTAGGGATATGGGTGTTACCTGGGAAGAAATCTCTCCTGACCTTACCAGGAATATAGATGAAAAACAAGGCAATGGCGGTGGCCCTTATACTAATGAGGCAGTAGGTGCCGAAAACTATGGTACATTGGCTTATATGATAGAATCTCCGCATGAAAAAGGAGTGTTCTGGACGGGTAGTGACGACGGACTAGTACATAGGACCAAAAATGGTGGGGAGACATGGGAAAATGTCACCCCAAAAGGACTAGGAGAATCCTTAGTCAATGCTATAGAAGTTTCTCCACATGATGCTGCTACAGCTTATATTGCCACTACCAAGTATAAATTCAATGATTATACGCCGGCACTTTATAAAACAACCAACTACGGCAAAACATGGACCAATATTAGTGGCAATATTCCTTATGGAGCTTTTACCAGGGTAGTACGTGAGGATGAAAAACGAAAAGGGTTGTTATACGCTGGAACGGAAAAGGGGATGTATATCTCTTACAACGACGGCAAAACTTGGGAATCCTTTCAACTGAATTTACCCAAAACACCAATTTTGGATTTAAAAGTGCACCAAGGAGACCTAATCGTAGCTACTTCTGGACGTTCTTTTTGGGTATTAGATGATTTGGCTGTTATTGCTAAATACCAACCTACCAAGAATGATGTTCAACTGTTTGAACCCGAAGTGGCCTATAATGGATCTTGGGGAAGTCCGATGAGCGGAAATATAGAGAAATTTGATGGAACTCACCCCTTTGAAGGAATAAATCCTGCAAACGGTATTGTGCTGTATTACCAGCTTCCAAAATTGACAGAAAACGATAGTATTTCGCTAGAAATTCGTAATAAGCAGGGGAAGTTGATTCGTACTATACGTTCAGAAAAGGACGCTGAATATGTGCCCCACAACGGAGGAGGCGCACCACCAAATCCCATAGTTACAAAAAACGAAGGATTGAACCGCTTTGTATGGGATATGGGTTATCCTATTATGCCTGGAATACCTGGAGCGTATATAGAAGCTGGTTTTAGAGGTCATGCGGCACCACCCGGTACTTATGTCTTCACCTTAAAGGTTAAAGGAGAAACAGTAAGCACCAATGGAGAGATAAAGAAAATTCCGTTGTACGAAACCAAATTAGGCCAGTACGAAGCCTTTGATACTCTAATGACCGAGATGGAGGAAAAGGTTACCGGGATGCACCAAATGGTCAATCAATTGCATAAAGTGCAGGGGCAGTTAATTACCATTACAAAAGACCTTCCTAAAGGCGAACTTAAAAAACAAGGTGAGGCATTATTGATTAAAATGAAGACTTGGGATGGGGATATGGTACAACGCAAATCACAAGCTTATGACGATGTTGAGAATTTTCCTAACAAGTTTACGGCAGAATACCTGTTCCTTATCAATCAGACGAATAGTGCTATTCAAAGAGTCAATGCCGCATCCTTGGAGAGAAAGGCCGTACTGGACCAACAATGGATAGGTTTAAAAGGAAAGGGAGAGCAACTCATAAATTCAGATATTCCAGCGTATAACAAAAATCTGTGGGAAGCTGGTATCGGGGCGATTCACTTTTGAAAGAAGACTGCTCTTGCATTATCGATGAACGATATTAGCAATTTGAACTTGTTCTTTGATTAACTCTAGATTCTTTGAAAAGGGGTTAAATTTGTTTTTGAATTCGATTTTTGAACTTGATTCTAAATGGGAGAACATTATAACTACATAAAAGCGTTGCACCTAATCTTCGTGATAACATGGTTTGCAGGGCTTTTTTATATTCCTAGACTGTTTATTTATCATATTGAGGCTTGGCAAAAACCATCTCCAGATAAAGAAATACTATCAGAGCAGCTGAAGTTGATGACCAAGCGGCTCTGGTATATCATCACTTGGCCCTCGGCCATTTTGGCAACAATCTTTGCTATTTGGTTATTGGTGTTATATCCTACTTGGTTGCAACAACCTTGGATGCATATAAAACTTGCCTTTGTGGCATTACTAATTGCCTATCACCTTAGAAATCATTGGATATTCAAAAAATTCCAAAAAGATGAAATTCTTTTTACTTCAAATTATATGCGTATTTGGAACGAGGTTGCTACCATCATTCTGTTCGCTGTGGTATTCTTGGTTATTTTAAAAGGCACTTTTAGTTGGATTTTTGGAGTGTTGGGTATTGTTGTTTTAGGCGTTCTTCTTATGCTTGGTATCAAGCTATATAAACGGATCAGGAAAAGAGATCCAAACGCTTAAAACAAGCAGCGAAATACGAATATCGAGGTCGAAAACAGTTTTTAGTAGGCAGCAAAAAGTATTCTTTTTAAAGAGCCCTAAATTACCAATGGCTATGATTCTTCACATAGCTCTTTGCAAAGATAATGGATGAATCGTTTTTGAATAACAACGAACAGTTTTCATTAATTAGGCAATAGAGGATAATTTTTAAGATGTCAAGTACAATATCTCAATTTTGAACGCGCACTTTTTTTGGTGCGATATTTGTTAACTTTGAACGAAACGTGTTACTCTTGCTAAAAAAAATATCCTTACGGTCCCGGATTTTCATTTCAATGATTTTATTGGTATTGATCGCTTCAGTATTGATATTAGGGATTACCATTTATCAGTTTAGGGAAATAAATGAGGATTACCATCAGAATAGGATGGAGCGTAAGGAAGAGCAGATTAGACAAAGTGTTGACCTAACCATACAAAAAACGACATACCCAGTTACTGAAGAGAACTTGGGCTTGATTTTTAAGACGGATATTTATGAAATTGCGGTAGTGCAAAACATGAATTTCAATCTGTATTCCTTAGATGGTACTCTTATCAAAAGTTCAAGGCCTAAATTTGAGAATGACTCCATATCTATCTGTCTAGAACCTGAAATTTTAAATGCGCTGGAAATTAGTGTGGATAAGCGTTATGTAAAAGAAAACGCTGCTGCTGGGGATAAATATCAATCTTCGTATACCTATATTTCCGATGAAAGATACAAGCCTATTGGGATTTTAAACCTTCCTTATTTTGAGGATAATTCTTTTAACGATAAAGAATTACGAGAGTTTTTAATGCGGTTAGGCGGGGTTTATTTGTTGATGCTTATTATGGCCATTGCCCTGGCTTTTGTGATATCAAAATACATTACACGGTCCTTGGAAACCATATCCAACATGATGGAGCGTACCAATTTAAATCGTAACAACGAAAAGATACAGATAGAGAGTCCAGGGGAGGAAATAGAAAAGCTTATATCCTCCTATAACAGAATGATAGATGAGCTGGGCCAAAGTGCAGCAAAACTAGCACGGAGTGAAAGAGAGCAAGCCTGGCGCGAAATGGCAAAACAGGTAGCTCATGAAATCAAGAATCCACTTACTCCCATGCGTTTAACCGTTCAAAGTTTTGAGCGTAAATTTGACCCAAAAGACCCAGATATAGAGGGGAAAGTAAAAGAGTATTCTAACACGCTGATTCAGCAAATTGATACGATGAGCAGTATTGCCTCTGCTTTTTCTAATTTTGCTGAGATGCCTGCACAGCAGAATGAAACCCTAAACGTGGTTAAAATTGTGAAACTTGCGGTGGACATTTTTAATGAGCATTATATTCATTTTATTGCTGAGGAAGAAAAAATTATTGTCACGTTAGATCGTACTCAATTGATACGAGTAGTCACTAATTTAGTTAAAAACGCCATTCAGGCTGTACCTGATGTAATTTCTCCCAGGATACTTGTTTCTGTAGCTAAAGAAGGTGACTATGTGAAGATTTCGGTCGCGGACAATGGAATAGGCATAAGTGAGGAGAACGGTGAGAAAATATTTGAACCTAAGTTTACAACAAAGAATAGCGGAATGGGATTGGGGCTAGGTATGGTGAAGAATATTGTGGAAACTTACAAAGGGAGTATCGATTTTACTTCGCAACTAGGCAAGGGAACAGTATTCTGTGTTAAATTTCCAACCGCAAAAGATAGCTAATCTAATTTTTTACATGATGTCATACAACACTATACTTAACGCAAAAGATGGCGCAATTGCCTTGGTTACGATTAACCGCCCCAACAAGTTAAATGCCTTAAATAAGGAAACGATAACGGAGCTACATGATGTTTTTAGAAAATTGGAAAAGGACAAAACAGTAAAGGTCATTATACTTACTGGTAGTGGAGAAAAGGCTTTTGTAGCCGGAGCGGATATTTCGGAATTTGCACAATTCACTGTAAAGCAAGGAGGAAAATTAGCAGCAAAAGGTCAGAAAATGTTATTCGATTTTATTGAAAATCTTTCTACTCCGGTGATTGCAGCGGTAAACGGTTTTGCTTTGGGCGGAGGTCTAGAATTGGCTATGGCCTGTCATTTTAGAGTAGCGAGCGACAATGCTAAAATGGGGCTTCCAGAGGTTTCTCTGGGCGTAATCCCAGGATATGGTGGCACACAGCGTTTACCACAACTTGTGGGAAAGGGTAGGGCTATGGAGTTGATTATGACCGCCGGTATGATTTCTGCAGAGAAGGCCATGGACTATGGTTTAGTTAATCATGTTGTTCCTCAGAAAGAACTACTGCCTCTTTGTGAAAAAATTGCTCAAAAGATTTCCAATAACTCATCGGTTGCCATTTCTTATGCAATAAAAGCGGTAAATGCTGGTTTTATGAATACTGTAAATGGTTACGAGCAGGAAGTTAAGGCATTTGGAGCTTGTTTTGGAACGGATGATTTTACCGAAGGTACATCGGCCTTTCTAGAAAAACGCAAAGCAGATTTTCCCGGCTCGTGACATAAAAACGGACTGATTATGTTAAGGAAAACCACATTTCTCTTACTACTTATTCTAGGAGTAATTACAACGTTTGGCCAAAAGAGAGATATAGCCTATACCATTGGTGAGATGCATAGCGATAAGCACAAGTATTCCAACCTGTTGTCTATTGCTGAGGATGGGGAAGGCGGAACAGTAGTAGTCCGTTCTTATTTTAGCGGTATCGTTTTAAAACCAAAAGGGTATCTGGTGGAGCACTACAATAAGGATTTGAAGCTTATCTCTGAATATAATTATAAGCTTAAGGATGCAAATTTTGTGGAGGCGTATGTGAAAAACGGCCAAGTATATTTGCTTTTTTTAGAGTATAATTTCCAGAAGTTGGCCTATGAATATCAGATACATCGGAGTCCGTTCTCTGAATTTAGTTTTACAAAGGAAATTTTATTGTCCATTGCTTCTGACCCGGTAGAACAGCCTTTAGATCGTAATTATTATAACCGAAATTTTTCATCTGGCTTTACGACATCTGTGTTATTCAATGATGAAAAATCAGCATTCGCTATTACTACTCATTTTAAGAAAAGAAAGGTAAACAAGCATTTCATACACGTGTTTGATGCTAGTTTGCGTAAGTTGATGGAACACGATTTTTCAGATGAGGTAGAGGAAAAGAATTACGCATTTGAAAATGTAGTGTTCTCGGAGGATTTATCAAATGCTTACTTGATAGGGAAGGCCTATTTTAAGAAGAAACGTATAACGACTAAGGAACGCAAATATCAATATGAGCTTGTGCGTATTTCAAGTTCGGATAAAAGTATACAAGCTTTTGATACCCCTGGTAAGTTTCCTGAGGCACTTAAATTAGTTTTTAAAGGAAATGAACTATTGTGTCTAGGATTTTATGCAGATCGCAAAGATAATCGGTATAACGGGATTGCTTATTTTAAGTTGGAACCACTTTCTCTGGTTATCCGTACAGAGAAGTTTAATCCGTTTTCCGAGCAGTTTATGATGGATAAGTTTGGCAGGGAAGATGAAAGGGCAATTACTGACCTTATCTTTAAAGGTATGGATATTACTAAAGACGGGAATATATTATTCAATGCTGAAGAATATTTTACAAGTAGCAGTGTACAATCAAACAGCAGCGGTGGGCGATTAATGGTTACACGCTATCATTATAACGACATCGTGAGTGTTAAATTAAATCCCGATGGGGATATGGTCTGGGCGCGTAATATAAATAAAACGGAAGTTACTCAAGGTGATGGTGCCTACACCTCCTATAGTTCATATACCAAAGGCAATAACACCTATTTTTTTATAAGTACGGCATCTGAAAACCCACAACAAATAAGTGCGGAGCGTATAATGTTCAAGCAAGGTTTGAGTAGAAATAGAAATATCTTTTTAATTATGCTAGATGAAAATGGGCATATGAATGTCCAAAAGGCAATAGACAGTAAGGAAGTTCGCCTACCGTTAATGGTCTCTAGGCCCCTAAAAGATAGTACAAATGACGAAATGTTGTTTTACGCCAAAAGGGGAAATAAAAAACAGTTGATACAAGTAGGTTTAAATTAAGACGATTGACATAGCGGAAGGAACTATCTTCCGTTACCGTTGCTAAACTGTGGCCAGCTAATTTTTTAAGCAATCATCTCAAAAGTTGTGACCCATTAGTATTGGATTTATAATTTATTCTCCATGGGTATATACTACTTCCCCATTAAAAATGGTCATTGCTATTTGAGTATCCATAATCTTATGCTCTGGAACAGTCATCAAATCTTGGTTGTAAATGGTAAAATCTGCTAATTTTCCAACGGTAATAGAGCCTTTTATGTTCTCTTCAAAAGCACCGTACGCAGCGTCCAAGGTATAGGATCTTAAAGCTTGTTTCCGAGTCATTTTTTGTTCTGGTTCATAACCACCTTCAGGCATTCCGGCAAGGGTTTTACGACTTACACTTGCGTAGAAACTTGCAATTGGGTTTAAAGGTTCAACTGGTACATCGGTACCGTTTACAATTGGTATACCCGTCTGTAGTAAGGCTTGCCACATATATGCTCCTTCTTTGATGCGTTTTTCTCCTAAGCGGTCAATAGCCCAAGGCCTATCAGAAGACATGTGTACGGCCTGCATAGCAGGAATGACCCCTAGCTCCGCAAACCTAGGAATATCGTCTGGATGCAGGTGCTGGGCATGTTCTATACGATATCTGTTGTCGTTGGTTAAATTTGGCAGTGCTGTAAAAGCAGCTTCATAACGATCCAAAATTTCTTTATTCGCTCGATCACCAATCGCATGGGCACACACTTGAAAACCGTTACGTAATCCGTTTAGTGCTGTTTCTTTTACAAATTCCATTGGCAGGGTTTCGTGGCCAAAATGTCCGGGACGGTCGGTATATTCATCCAATAACCACGCTCCTCGTGAACCCAGAGCACCATCGCAATTGAGTTTTACAGAGCGAATAGTAAATAAATGGTCGGGATCTACCATAGGGCCTTGACTGTACCATTTGGATAGGAGTTCCTTATCCCAACCGGTAAGCATGGCGTATATTCTAACATCCATTTTATTATTTCCTTTCATTTTTTCATATAATGAAATGGTTTCTTGTCCAATCCCTGCATCATGGAAACCAGTGATGCCATTTCTATGGCATGCTGCTACGGCAAGTTCAAAAGCTTTTGCATCTTTTTCAGGTGTTGTTTCTGGAATGTGTTTTGTAATCAAGGTTTGGGCGCGTTCGTTAAAAATCCCTGTGGGCTGTCCTAGACCATCTCGCATTACCTCACCACCTTCAATGGTAAGTCCGTCTATACCCTCTTTTGCCATTATTTGTAGGCCAGCGATTTCCATGGCCTTTGCGTTTGCAAAACCTGCGTGGCCACTTGCATGACTTAGATAAACAGGGTTCTCTGGTGAAACTTCGCTCAGGAGATTATGTGTTTGAAAACCATTTACGGTTTCTTCAGGCATTTCTGTCCATTTACTTTGGTGCCATCCGCGACCGGTAATCCATTCGCCAGGTTGTGCTTTTTTTACAGCTTCGCCTACAGCATCTACAATTTCTTGATAGCTAGTGGTGTTCATAAGGTCCAGATTAAGCTCGTTATATCCCAATCCCATAAAATGGCCATGTCCTTCAATAAGGCCAGGCGTCATTGTTTTCCCTTTTAAGTCAATTACCTTGGTTTCTTCGGTTTTATAGGCTTCTGCATCCAAAAGACTGCCTGCAAAAAGAATTTTGTTGTCCTTTGCAGCCACTGCTTCAACAGTAGTCTGCGTACTATCTACCGTATAAATGGTTCCGCCATGAATGAGTAAGGTAGCTGCTTCTTTTTCCTGCTTTTGGCAAGAACAAAAGACTAAAATGGATATTGCAAAGATCCAGAGTATTGGTTTTTTTTGTGACATAGGATTTCGTTTTGGTCTGTATTTTACCAAGATACTAAGTTCAAGGCAGTCCTGTGTCTTCACAGGTTTGAAATTTGATAAAATCAAACAGTGAAAAGAATGGGTAAGGTTCCTAAATTGCTGAATTTTTTAAAGTGTATCGATTATTAGGTGTGATGCGCTTGTTGCTAAGTTTTGAATATAAATTACTAGTAGTCTTACCATCAAAATTTAATATCTAGCCCATCATCGCTGTTAAATAATTCAAAACTGTACATCCAAAATTAAGGTAGCTCCGTATACATGTCGAACGCTTTATTCAACTACACTTTTGAAACTTGAAAATCACATGAGTAACACTCAACAGAATTACAAACCATCACTGCGGATAACTAGCCGAAATGGTTTTTTGAATAAAATTAGAACATTTTTTGACACAGCTAATCCTTGGGGTATTTTTGTGATGGGGACTACGTTTGTTCTTATGTTAGGTGCCGCATACATGGTCTATATTTTACAGAGCGATTTCACACAGTTCCGTTTAGATCGAAAAAGCGCTACTGTTGGCTTCGTCTTTATGGCCATAGCAACCGGACTATTTGTTTATAAGACTGTATTTTTTCTGTACACTTTAGTCCGATATTTCATGTACAAACCCATTGCTTCCGTAACAAACGAGCAACTACCAACGGTTACGGTAATAGTTCCTGCATATAATGAGGGAAAACAAGTCTGGGCAACCTTAAAAAGCTTAGCTGAGAGCGATTTTCCAAAGGAAAAGGTGCAGTTATTGGCTATAGACGATGGTAGCAAGGATGATACCTGGGAATGGATGCTAGAAGCGAAAAAGCAATTGGGAGATCGCGTGGTTATCTATCAACAACCTAAAAACATGGGGAAACGTCATGCTTTGTACCGTGGTTTCAACGAAGGCACAGGTGAGGTTTTTGTTACGGTAGACAGTGATTCCATTGTAAAAAAAGATACCCTTCGTAACTTAGTATCCCCTTTTGTAACCAATGAAAAGTGCGGTGCGGTTGCGGGTAATATCCGCGTTCTGAACAATGAAAAGGCCTTGTTGCCTAAGATGTTGGATGTGAGCTTTGTTCTTAGTTTCGAGTTCGTTCGTTCGGCCGAGAGTAGTTTAAATTCCGTATTGTGTACCCCGGGTGCTTTAGCCGCCTACCGAAGCGAAGCAGTATTTGCCTGTCTTCCGGAATGGATCAACCAGACCTTTATGGGACAAGCATCCGATATTGGAGAGGATCGCGCCATGACCAATATGATTTTAAAACAGGGATACCATGTGCTATTTCAGAGAAATGCATACGCGTATACGAATGTGCCCGAACATTATAAGGGCTTATATAAGATGTTTATTAGATGGGGCAGGAGTAATGTTCGCGAGAATATTGAAATGTCTAAATACGTTTTTACGAATTTCAGAGAAGGTTCTAAAGTGGGATCCCGACTATTGTTCTTTAGTCAGGCTACAAAAATTATCATGAGCTATCCGTTTATGCTCTTTATGTTCTTTTTTGTACTTACACACCCTTTGTTATTCTTAAGTTCAACACTTTTAAGTATTCTTGTGTTATCAACTTTTCCGGTCATTTTTTATGCAAAGCGCTATAGTTTGGCGGAATCAGTTTGGGCATATTCTTATAGTATATTATTCACTTTTGGACTGTTTTGGATTACACCATATGCGATAGCTACAGCCAGTAGAAGAGGTTGGTTAACTAGGGAATTGACGGATTAGAAATTGGCTTACCCTTTGCTTCGGGAAGTCAACTTTCCAGATGTCTTTCAAACTGGTTGTGTATTGCGAGTATCACCAGTCCAAAAATAACCGCAAAAACTATTAATACGGTGTTCACTAGGCCATCAACAGAAAAAGATAGCCGAATGAGAATGGTAGAAATGACAAAACCCGAGTTTCTAATTACTTTATGGTACTTATCTGTATAGAAAAAAGAGACCAAGAGCAGCAATACATCTACTATAATGAGCACTGTAAAAAACTCATCAAAAAAGATATTGTTGATGTTTTTTAGTTCCTTTAAACTGCCATCATTATCCATAAATTCAAGATAGCCCCATTTACCAAAAGTATATGCCGCCAAACAAAGCAGTAGTGGTACCAAAATTACAGCTATCACCTTTTTAAATGTAACAAATTTGTCCATGGCGAGACCAAGGGAGGATGCATAGGTATTCCCGATTTTTCGATTTTTGTTGAGTCTGTAGAACCAATACAATAGGTAAAATAGCATTACAGAGGCCAAGATATCGTAGGTGAATTGCAAATCGTCTTTAATCGTAAACCAATCGGTACTGAGTTTAAGGTTTGCCAAATCTTTGAACAAACGCCTAATGATGATCAAACTAATAATTTCGTATTGCTTACTAATGTAGGTAGTTATAGAGCGGGGTAGATAATACACCAAAAGGTATACCTCATAGACTAGGATAAAAGAAAACGGAGTGTATACTGCAGCGATGGGGCTGCCCAACAATGGGCTATCCGAGTCTAAGAAGGGGAATAGCTCTGCGAAGTAGATACATAATAAATGCACAATAAAACTGGCAATGGCGAGTGCCAGGATGATTCGCTCTATGTTTTTTTTTGAATTTTCAGATAAAAAGAGCCTATCTAGCTGATTTAATCTCGTTTGTAATACCGACATTCTTAAAGTTAGCTAATAATTGCTATACTGCCTTTTTTGTTCACATTTTAAGCAATCAAGAGCTAGTTTTAATGTGGGTGATATAAGTATTCTTTTTTAGCGAGGTCAACAAAAGTAAAACTAGCTATCCAATCCAATGGGTAGAGGAGACGCTATTTCATTTTTTAGTGGGCACACTATAATCTTCCCAACCCCAAGAACGTTCAGGTTGTTCTATTTCTGTAGTGAGGTCAAAGGATACCGAAAAAAAACGTTCAGTACCTATGCGCCTTAGATTGTAGGTAAATGAGTTTTCGTCAAGAGTAATCCACCACACGTTATTGGCCGCAGCTGGAATAATAGTCGCAGTCTCCTCATCTGCAGGAAAAACCGCCAACTGGGGAAGCCCCTTATTGCTAGTAGTGCCGCCATACATGGTCACCTTATCCGATGTTCCATCCTCATGCCGATGATCGTGCTTTAGTTCTATTCTACCGTTTTTGTATTTTAAAACCCACGTTCTACTTCGATTATCACCAACATTAAAAGGAATCAGAATTTCATTGGTACTACAAGAAAGTATATGCATTACCAAACGCTTATCGTGAAAGTCATCTCCGGCTGGGGCCTTAACTATCTTACCTTCAAAGGTCTTTCCACAATGATATTTTAGCTTATCCCAGAACTGTTTTGCACCTGAAGTATCAATCGAGGTTGAATTATTGAAAAGGGGAGTTTCGGAAAAACCTTTGGTCTGAGTCGTTTTCGATGCGCTAAAAGTTATTAAAATCATACTTAAAATGACGAAGAAAGAAAGTTTTTTCATTACAGATCATTATTTTTTTAAAAGTAGGGAAATGATTATTAAGTTTAGCCTATTAGTAAATTGTTCAGTATGTTTTGCTTTTAGGTAGGATTGTTTTCAATTTAAGTAATTCTACCGAGCTGGTTTCAGTGAAGTTCTTAGTGCTAAACTTATTGATAAGTCTATTTTAACACTACAGAATTGAGAAACTTCTATTATGGAACTTAGTTATGCTGAGAGTTTTTATGACACTATAAACGAGAGGAATGCGATTGCTGAGTTTTTTGTTTATACTGATGACTTTGAATAGATTTCTAAAAATGAGGATTTCATTGCAATTTTACCAAGATAAAACACCAATTTTGGTGATTAATTAACAGGAGATAATTAATAAAACTAATGAAAACAACCCTACTCTATAAACTGTTAATAACCATTCTTCTTTGTTCCGTTTTACTAATAGGCTATGGGATTTTTGAGCATATCTTCGACATATATCTGTTTAGAAATAGTCTTCCGTATGGTGCTATTCTTTTTCAAATTGTAGTCCTTTTGATTGTTTTCTATAAAATTATCGAAAACATAAAATCAAAAAAACCAATAGGTAATTTAGTAGGCGTAGCAGCAGTTTTAGCCACAGCTTTTATTGGAGCTACTTATCTATATATAGCTATTATGGAGGCAATTTCAAAATAACGAACTACAAATTATACGATACCTTTTTTCCTTTTTTAATAAACTCTTTTACAAGATAATCTGCACCGAATTTATCTATTAAGTTTGAATCAATTATATACTTTTTATTAAGCCGTGCATTTGTTGCTCGAAGTTGAAATGTGACACCAATTTATTCAATGGTCTAATCTAGTTGCATTTCGATTATTGTCTCATTAGTTTTGTGGTCTTCTAGCAAGATATCCAAATTGGCCATCTTACTAACCTTATACTCAGAATTTAATTTATCAAAATATTTCATATCAAATTGAGCTTTCAAGGGGTCATATTTCTGATAAACACTAGCATAGCCGCAACAGAAAAGTCTTAAGGAATTATTTCAAATCTGAAACTTCAAGGTTAACTAATTTAGCCATCGATACAAACTCCGCTTCATCTCCACTTTCTGACTTCTCTAAAAGCATAAACAAAGAACTGAAAAAATTTATTTAACAAAAATTTAAATTGGAGAACAATAAAACTTCTTAGTTTAGAAAAAAAAACATGAGACTAATGTTTTTAATTGTTATCGCATCAGGATTTTTTTCTTGTAAATCACAAGAACATGATAATATAAAAGGAAATTGGATAGATAAAGAAAGCGAAAGTACAAGAATTGCTATCTTGGATAAAGAGGGTGAATTATTATTACAAAGATTTGACCAGAAATTTGAGGTTCAAAAAATCAATGATTCTGTTTACGTAATGAAATCTACTGCTAAGGATTATATAATTAATTTAAATAATAATGGTGAATTAACCATCGATGGAAGAGCACCCTTTATTCGTCCGAATGGAACTCATACATTCAAAATTCGCGGATCTTGGGTAAACAATGCTATTTCTAAAAGCACTATTTATGAATTTAAACAAACCCCTTCTTCCTTATATAACACGTGTTATGTTTGGAAAGACGAAGGCCCTAATTCAAACTATTCCCCTAAAAAAACTGACAAAGGATTTGAGTTTACGATGGGTTATGAATTAGTTACATTTAATTTTGATAAAAATGATAAATTATACGATTCAGAAGGTAATATGTATACAAAGATCATAAGTAAATAAGATTACCTACATGAAAATAATTCATAGTTATGGGTCGAAACCATATCTTACTGAAACTTCATCAAATAATGAGAAATTTGAAAGTAATTATTTCAGGCTTAATCAAAAAATCAATCTCCAACCTGTTTAATCACCAAAGGATTCCATTCCCTATAAAACTGCTCTAAAAAGCCCAACATGTATTGATGCCGTTGCTCGGCCAATTGCGTGCCGGTTTCGGTATTCATTTTGTCTTTTAACAGCAATAGTTTTTCATAAAAGTGATTGATGGTGGGACTATTAGATTTTTTGTATTCTACTTTGCTCATTTTTAGGTTTGGCTTAATTTCCGGATTGTGCATAACACGGTCTTTAAACCCACCATAATTAAAGGCTCTAGCAATACCAATAGCACCTATGGCATCCAAACGATCCGCATCTTGCACTACTTGAAGTTCCAACGAGTTGAACTTTTCCCCTGCGTCTTTTTCTAAAGAATTTTTATAGGAAATATGATTAATAATATTGACAACATGGGTAATGGTATTTTTCTTTACGTCCAAAGAAGCTAGAAAAACTTCTGCCATTTTAGGACCAACAGATTCGTCCCCATTGTGGAATTTCGCATCTGCAATATCGTGTAAAAGTGCGCCTAGACTTACGACCAAGAGATCTACCTTTTCACTGCGTGCAATGAGTATACTGTTATTAAAAACACGTTGTATATGAAACCAATCGTGTCCGCCTTCAGCATCTTTAAGGGTTTCTTTTACAAAAAAAATGGTTTTTTCTACCAGTTTGGCATCGGTCATTTAAAAGAGGTTATGCCAGAACTAACGGCTGTTTCTATTTGAGTAATGAGTTCATCTAAATTTCCGCGATTTTCTATTGGGGTATGTACATCAAAAGACACCTTTGCACCCAATCCCATAGGGAATTTCCCATAGCGCACCAGCTTCCATGAATTATTGATGC
>RCND010000027.1_pt1 | contig 70291 bp, 43 predicted proteins | sample 2041351 | NCBI WGS metagenome assembly RCND01 (sample SAMN09708230, study PRJNA481090) | Marine sediment metagenome, whole genome shotgun sequencing project. | biome: marine sediment; feature: ocean; material: sediment; isolation source: Sewage treatment plant 12B marine sediment (STP12B) ... | reverse complement strand
TGTTTCTTTATTTCAATTTTATCTTTATTATAGTAAAACAGAACAACAATTAGTATTAAAGTTGGTAGAATGAAGTATAATGTTAGTTTCATATTAGGTGCATTTTTGTATTGATCTTAAGTCTGTTTATAATAACCACTAATGGTTAGTATGAGAATATGTAGCCGACCGCGTGGTACTTTCCTGTCAAATTACAAGAAAATTGAAGCGGTCTACAACCTTCGAATTTACTGCTAATTCGGCTATTATTTTTATATATAGTTAACTATCTATCTTCATTTTGAAACAATAGAATTAAAATTGAAAATTATTATCGTGGACGCACACGAGTATTTTACTATATTTGTCTATTCTTGATGTTTTTTGTATTCAAAACCACCTTGGATTCTAGGTGATTTTCAAGAGTTAAACCTTTAAAACTAATATGAGCATGACAATAAAACCGATTCCTTTATTATTGCTCTTCCTTATGCTGTTTAGTGAAATAGGATTTTCTCAAAAGAAATCGCATCCAAATGTAATCATCATTATGACTGATGATCAAGGGTATGGAGATTTTGGTATTACTGGAAATCCACATGTGCAAACCCCAATTATAGATGCCTTTGGGAGTAATAGTATTCGCTTTAATAATTTTTATGTATCACCTGTCTGTGCTCCGACGAGATCCAGTTTAATGACAGGGCGCTATTCATTACGTACCGGAATTAGAGACACCTATAACGGAGGAGCTATTATGGCCTCGAATGAAGTGACTATTGCCGAAATGCTCAAAGAGGCAGACTATCAAACAGGTATTTTTGGAAAATGGCATTTAGGAGATAATTATCCGTCGAGACCAAGTGATCAGGGTTTCGATGAATCTCTGATTCATCTGAGTGGTGGCATGGGACAGGTTGGCGATTTTACCACATATTTTCAAGGAGATAGAAGTTATTTTGACCCGGTTCTTTGGCATAATAATGAAAAAGAATCTTACCAAGGATATTGTTCAGATATTTTTACAGAAAAGGCGATCGATTTTATTGAAAAAAGTAAAGAAGGACCTTTTTTTTGCTACTTGTCATTTAATGCGCCGCACACACCTTTACAAGTTCCAGATTCCTATTATCAACGCTACAAAGATATTGATCCTTCTTCCGGTTTCGAGAATGACGAGCGTCCCTTTTCAAAAATGAGTGATAAGGACAAGGAAGATGCTAGAAAAGTATATGCCATGGTTTCAAACATCGATGAAAACATAGGAAAATTATTCAAGAAATTAGAAGAACTGGATGTCGCAAAAAACACCATTGTAATTTTTATGACAGACAATGGACCTCAACAAACGAGATACGTGGCTGGTATGCGAGGACGCAAAGGAAGTGTTTATCAAGGGGGAGTTCGAGTTCCCTTTTTTATGCGTTATCCAGCTATGTTTAAAGAAAATAAAGAAATAAATATAACAGCAGCTCATTTTGATATTTTACCAACTTTATCTGAATTGTGTAATGTTCCGTTGCCTCATGATAAAATCATTGATGGAAAAAGCTTGGTACCCTTGTTAAGGAATAAAAAAGTGGATTGGAAAAGCAGATCGCTGTTCTTTTATTGGACCAGAAGGTATCCAGAACTATACAATAATATTGCAATTCAAAAAGACAACTACAAGCTGGTAGGCATGACCGATTATGACAGTAAAATCGAAAATTTCGAATTGTTTAATCTTGATAAAGATCCTTTCGAACAAAATAATTTGGTTGAAGAAGACAGAGATATTGCCATTCAGCTAAAAGAAGAATTCGATCATACCTATAAAGAGTTAATTGCATCTGAAAACCTTTTGAATCCGCAAAGAATAATAATAGGTAGCGAGTTTGAGAACCCAATTATCTTAAACAGAAATGATGCTGATGGGGAGCGGGGAATATGGAACAAAGAGGAAGTATTTGGCAAGTGGAACGTCAGCATTTTAGAAGGGTTTTATAATATTAGATTTAAATTCATAAAACCTATCGAAAAAGGAGGGAGAATGTTACTCGAAACCAAAGGGATTATAAATCAAAAGAAGAACCTTTTGGAAGAGACTGATATGCTTGAAATGAAAAATGTGTTTCTCCCAAAAATGAATTGCGATCTTATTCCTTTTTATTTTATAAAAGGAAAAAGAATTTTCCCTTTTTGGGTTGAACTGGATAAAATTAATAATATATAAAACAATATTAATGAAAAAAATAATCTCATTTTGCTTTTTTATATGCTTACTGTATTCCTGTAATCATTCAATAAAATCAGAAATTAAAGACATCAGTGAGGTGCCAATAAATGAAAAAGTCGCAGACAATAACAATCCATTTTTTGCTTATAATTTTGGAGGTCTTCAAGATTATTCACCTAGCGAACAAATAAAGATATTGAAAGGCTATGGATACGATGGTATCACTTTGCAGATGGCCAAAGAAAAAAATGTAGAAAAGCTAAATGATTTTATTGATTTAGTGGCAGACACAGAGAATTTTAAAATTTACTCAGTTTTTGTACGGTATAACTTTGACCAATCGGAGGAGGATAGAAATCGTTGGAAAGAAGTTGTTAATATGATTAGTGGCAAGGGTATAGATTTATGGTTCATTTTTGGAAAACCAGTAGATGGCGTGGATGACGAGCAAGTAGAAGGGATATTAAGAAATGTCACGACTTATGCTGATTCGAGAAATGTACCTGTGACCTTATATCCTCACAGTTGGTGTTATTTTGATACAGCAGAAAAATCATTACCCATGATCAAAAAAATCAATCATCCTAATTTAAAACTGGCTTTGCATACATGTCATGAACTAAAGGCCGGAAATGCAGGAAGATTGGCTGAAGTGGTAGATAATGTAAAAGATTATTTAAGTTTTGTCACAATAGCAGGAGCTTCAAAAGAGATTGATATGTCTAGTAGAAAGAGGATGGATGCAACAAGTATTCAACCTTTGGAGGACGGAGAATATGATTTCACACCTTTTTTAAAAGCACTTAAAGATGCTGAATTTAAAGGCCCTGTAGGCTATATTAACTTTAAGTTTGACAAACTACCTGAAGAATACTTGCCAGAATCATTGGCAGAATGGGAAAGGCTAAAGACCCTGTATTTAAATTATTAATCATGAATTGAAGATTAGTAATTCTGATTGATTCTCAAAAATAGGATAAATAGCGTGTGAGTTGGAAGGGTCAGCTCACATTTGTCAAATACTATCAATTTTTCAGCTGATGGATCGCAAAATCAAAATAATCTATCAACTTTTCTCAAAATTAATTCTTAATTAATTAATTATTATTCAATAATTAACTACGCTTTTATACATTTGACTTATATTCAACATTCTTTGAAATCATATTAAACTCAATTGTAAGAAGCCTTTGAATTATTCCAAAAGGAAGCAAACATTTGAGTGTTTAAATACAGATTCAGAAAGTGATGATTTCAGATGAATGAGCGTTTATGAAAATCATCAAGGACTAGATTGCATAACTATTAAATAATAATATTCCATAATTTAAATAAACATGAAAAACAATTCTACCAAATCTTTACCAATTTTTCTCACATTTCTCATTATGGGATTTGGAGACGTTTCAGGCCCCTTGTCAAGTCAACTTCAAAATGATTTTAGTCTAAGTAATTTTGAAGCTGGTTTGGTTACGTTTATGGGGTTCATCATGTTCGGGCTGCTCTCCGTTCCTATGGGTTTATACCAGGATCGTAAGGGTCGTAAACATGTACTATTGATTGGTTTACTTTCGGCTTTAGTCGGAATGATTCTACCGATTTTAGGTAATTATGAGTCATTCCCATTGATACTTGGGGGTCTTCTTTTTATGGGAGCTGGAGCGACCTTATTGCAAGTCGCAGGGAACCCTATTATGAGAGATGTTTCACCCGAAGGAAAATATTCAAGAAATCTTTCATTTGGTCAATTTGTAAAAGCGATAGGTTCCTTATCCGGATCATTGATCCCTATACTTGCTTTGAGATGGTGGGGTCTTGATTGGAAAATTTTGTTTCCTATTTATGGGAGCATTATTCTTGTCGTTACGATCTATCTATATATGACAAAAATTGAGGAAAAAACTTCCAAAAAAGAGTCAGCAGCATCCTTGAAATCATGCCTTGATCTGTTAAAGAACCCATTTATTTTATTAATGGCCATAGGTATATTTTTATATGTAGGTGCAGAAGTAAGTATGAGTGCCAAACTCCCCAATTATCTTGAATCAAATTTTAATTTTGACATCAAAGAAAAAGGACTTTTTGGAACTTTGTTTTTCTTTATATCTCTAATGATTGGTCGGTTTCTTGGAGGAGTCGTACTAGATAAGATTTCACCAAAAATATTTTTAATATTGACTAGTATTTTATCTATTATAGGAATAGGAGCACTCTTTTTTGCTCAAGGTGAAATTTCTGCCTTTGTCATAATCTTCGTGATAGGACTCGGATTTGCGAATATTTTTCCATTGATTTTCTCCATAACGGTTGATACCATGCCGGATAGGAGCAATGAAATTTCTGGAATTATGGTGACAGCAATTATAGGAGGAGCTTTTGTACCGATAATTTTTGGTGGAGTTGCTGACATGTTCGGGTTAATGTCTGGATTTCTTGTTTTGATGGCATGTATGATCTATATTCTATTGATCACTTCTAAAATTAAAAAAGCAAAGTAATGAATATATATACTGATGACAGAGTGGTCCTTACGCTTGATGCAGGAGGAACTAATTTTGTTTTTTCTGCAATTCAGAGTGGAAAACCAATTACTGATAAAGTAAGAATGGATTCTCATGCTGATAATTTGAATGATTGTATTAAAACTATGGTTGACGGATTTAAAACTGTTATTTCACAAATTGAAAGTAATCCGGTCGCTATTAGTTTTGCCTTTCCCGGACCTGCAGACTACCCAAATGGAATCATTGGAGATTTGGGAAATCTACCAGCTTTTAGAGGAGGTGTGCCACTAAAGGCAATTCTGGAGGAAGCTTTTGATTTACCTGTTTTCATTAATAACGATGGGGATCTATATGCTTATGGAGAGGCTCTTGGAGGTATATTGCCTGAAATCAACAGCAAATTGGAAGCTTCAGGAAGCAATAAAAGATATCACAATGTAGTTGGTTTGACCCTAGGAACAGGTTTTGGGGGTGGTATCGTAAGAAATGAGGAATTGTTTATTGGAGATAATTCTACAGCTGCGGAGGTCTGGCTATTTAGCAATAGGTATAGCCCAGGTGTAAATGCTGAAGATGTAGTTAGTACAAGATCAGTACAACGTGTATATGCCGAAAAGGCGGATGTTTATTATCCAAATGAACTTATGCCCAAGGATATTTTTGATATTGCAATGGGAACGAAAGAAGGTAATCGGGAAGCCGCGATTATTGCCTATCAGGAAACTGGTAAGGCCCTTGGGGATGTTATAGCCAATTTGTTCACGTTCATTGATGGTATAGTGGTTATAGGAGGCGGTATAGCAGGAGCCAAGGATCTTTATATGCCTTCGGTAATGGATGAGCTGAGGAGTAATTTTTACCCTTCAAATGCCAATAAACAACCTAGGCTTGTACAGCAAATTTTCAACTTGGATGAAGAAAAGGAATGCATAGATTTCTACAAGGATTATTCAAAGGAAGTTAAGGTTCCAGGAACTACTAGAACAGTTTCATACGATCCTTTTCCACGCTTAGCTATTGCAACAAGTAGAATTGGTGGCAGCGAGGCAATTTCTTTGGGTGCTTATGCTTTTGCGCTAAACAATATTGGCGGTCAATAAGTTATGGGGGTAATTATTTAATTCCTCATTATTTTCTTTAAGATTAGATACTTTCGTTTGATGAATCAAATTGGGAGATTTATTTTTGATTTGTTCAAATAGCGTCGATAAGGCAAGTTTAGAAATTTCCTAATTTGATTGAATTACTTTTTTTAAAATATTCCATTGATGCAAAATCCTAAGGATCATTGACTAAATAGGTCATCGGATTCCAAAATTTCATTCCCCAGGGGCTTGCAATGGCGGGCTGGGTATTCCTAAGTATATGAGGAAAACAGCGTGTATGTCAATATTAGTAATAAAACGACTTTATGATCCAATTGTTTATTTCGCTTTTTATTTAATTAGAAGGGTCGAAGATCTTGTTATATAAATTTTCATTTTTATCAATGCAACCTGAGACTTGGATAACGGCCTTATTATTTTCAATAGTAATTGGAGATTCAGACATATAATTCCGCATACGGCTTCCCCAAATTGAAACGGTCAACTTTTCATCACCTCTCACCAATAAATAGTCATATGACATTTCTTCCTTTACTGGAGTCAGTGCCCCATTTCCTCCTGAAAAAGCTTCGACATTACTTAGGGAAGTATGTCCTTGACCTTCAATAATAATAGGGTGAATGTTTTCAACTTTTTCACCTGTATTGGCTATAATTGATCCTTGAGCGATTTGCCAGTTTCGGTTTTTAGTATTACTTCCCTGTTTCAAAATGCCTACTGCTACACAGTCAAAATTAAAATTAGTCAATTGACCATACGATTGATCCCCCAATAAGATGCCCCCATAAGTACCAAAAGTAAATAAATCGATTATTTGAGCATTATCTGTATGATTAATAGTGTATGCATAGGTTTTTTTGGCAATTACCGCATCTACCACCTCTTTGCTATATTGCCCACCAATAAATCGTTGTACGGCTGGATTTACATGACAATGTAAAATTCGTGGAACATCGTAAACATAGTCCATTCGAATGAACTCCCCACTTAAAGGGAATCCGTAACAATGTTCAAAAGTCATTAATTCACAGGAGAATTTTCTACTGGCATTGAAGTCAAAAGCAAGGTATTCACCATAAAAAGTTAAGCATGAAAGATAAACTCCCTGAGTTTTACTGGTTTTCGATACTTGAATTGTAGCTTTATAAGGTATAATGGTTTCAGGGTTTTTAATAGTTTGATCTGAATACCAAAATTGAATACCCTTAATCTGCGTTGCTGATTCAACTGTAATAAACACATTTTCAGTATCAGTAATTTTAAAAACGCTACCAACAGGTTGTTTTTTTGTTTTATGAACCGTACCTCGTGGCGTGGGGCCATGAACGCCAATTAATGACACATTTTTTTTTAAGACGATTCCTCCGCTGATATGATAAGGATCTTCAGTAGGCTCTACCCAAAGTGCATTCCCTGTTTGGGATGCCCAATCTATAGCCTTCTGTAGATTTATTTTGTTTTCATCTGGTTTGTTATTAGGTTTTACATCAAAATACTGTATGCTTTTCATCTGCTGAGCAAAGGACAAATGAACCATTAAAATCGTCAAAACGGCAAGTAAATATTTTGTTTTCATAATTAAGAGGCTTTAGAGTTAAGTTTGATTTCCACGAAAACAACTTCATTAAATCAAGTTGCGTGACCGTTCATTTTTAAAAGACAAATAAAAGAGAATGTCCTTAATAATGGGTTAATATCTAATTAATTATCAAGTTTATTAAATGGAATTTTTAAAAAAAAAGTGTTTATCTTTTATTGTTGATAAAATGGACCATTTTCGTTGGCAGATTAAACTATATGCCAATTTTGGAGTCATAGTTATTAAATTTTGAAAATGAAACTAACGCAACGACAAGTTCAACATCTTTATTGGCGTGCTGGTTTTTTAACTTCATATGATCAGATTAAAAGGTCAACAGGAAATAATCCTGAGAAACTCTTTGATCAGTTGGTTTCTAATAGTATTTATTATAAAAAACTGACTGTTAAAGACGCCTATCAATTGGATTATAGGAAGCTTAAAATGGCATCTTTTGAAGAAAAAAAGGTTATGAGAAAAATGTCTCGAGCCGGAATAATGGAACTCAATAATCTTTGGTTAGATCATATGGCAACAACCGATGGGATTCTTCGAGAGAGAATGTCATTATTTTGGCATAATCATTTGGCTTGTAGTTCCAAAAAGGTTGGTTTCCTTCAAAGTTATCTTCATACTATTAGAAAAAATAGCCTCGGCAACTTTGGTGACATGCTTCAGGCTGTGGCTAAAGAACCTGCGATGCTTCAGTATCTGAATAATCAACAAAACATAAAGGACCGGCCCAATGAAAATTTTGCGAGGGAACTTATGGAGCTATTTACGCTAGGGATAGGTCACTATTCTGAAGAAGATATCAAAAATGCTGCAAGAGCATTTACCGGTTGGGGTATAAGAAAGGATGAATTCTTCCTACGACCAAATTTACACGATAATGGTTTAAAAACTTTCTTTGGAGAAACGAGTCATTTAGAGGGAGAAGAAGTAATTAAGAAACTTTTAAAGAATAAGCAAACCGCAAGGTTCATTTGTAAGAAAATGTATGTTTATTTTGTTAATGATCAAATTGATTCAAAAAGAATAGAAGAACTCGCTACAGTATTTTATGACAACAACTATGAGATTCTTCCATTGGTTAGAGCGATTTTTACGGCAAAATGGTTTTATGATAATGAAAATGTTGGGGCCAAAATAAAGTCACCTGTAGATTTTCTTATTGGACTGAGAAGATCAATGGATATTCGTTTTAATAACCTTGAAGGACAAGTTTTTATAGAGAAACAATTGGGTCAGGTATTATTTTACCCTCCTAATGTTGCAGGGTGGCCAGGAGGTCATGACTGGATAGACAGCAGTACATTAATGCTGCGGTCTCGTTTAACAGAGATCTTGCTTTTATCTTCTGAAGTTAATCTGGCGATTAAAGAGTCTGGCGATGACAATGATAAAATCAAATTTAATGGCAGGTTGAAGAAACTGGGTTCGGAGGTGAACCTTAGTCATTTTGAAAAATCCTTGCAATCGGATGCAGATACATCTAAAGAGCTTGCAAATTATCTTGTGCAAATAGATATGAATATATCGGTAGAAGCTACTTCAAATAATGGACTGGTAAATAACATCATCTCCATATCAAAAACTCCAGAATTTCAACTGTGCTAAATATGAAAACGAATAGAAGATCCTTTATAAAGAAGTCGGGATATTTAAGCGTGGGTACCCTAATGGTTCCCCAGCTAATTCAAGCCTATGATATAGCGAGAAACACTGGTAAGAAGTTGGTTGTAATTCAGCTAAGCGGAGGGAATGATGGTCTTAACACTATAATTCCCTATGAAAATGACTTGTATTATAACTTGCGACCAGAGATCTCCATTGCCAAGAATCAAGTCCTTAAGGGGAATGATTATTTGGGTTTTAACCCGGCAATGAAAGGGATCAAATCAATGTATGATGAGGGAGATTTATCCATAATAAACAGTGTTGGTTATCCTAATCCAGATCGGTCTCATTTCAGATCAATGGATATTTGGCACACAGGTAGTGACTCGAATCAATATCTTTCACATGGCTGGTTGGGAAATTACTTCGACCATCAATGCGATGATTGTAAATCTTATCAAGCTATAGAGGTTGATGATTCGCTGAGTTTGGCGATGAAGGGCAAACGTTATAAGGCCATTTCAACGACAAACCCTCATCAGTTGTTTAAGACGGCCAATGACGGTCAACTTAAGAAAATCCTAGAAAACAAGCATCAGGCTGCACATAGCAATCTAGACTACCTTTACAAAACCATGACACAAACGGTAGATGCTGCGGGTTATATTCGAAATAAATATATGGGCTATAAGTCAAACGTTGAGTATCCGAATTCGGTATTAGGCAAAAACCTGAAGCTCACTGCCAGATTGATCAATGGAGGGGCAGAGACTGAAGTATTTTATGTCTCCATGGGAGGCTTTGATACGCATAATAATCAAATTTTGAGGCAAAAACAATTACTTACACGGTATTCTGAAGCGACTTCCGCTTTTGCAAAAGACATGAAAAAAGCTGGAAATTGGAATGATACCTTAGTCATGACATTTTCTGAATTTGGGCGAAGGGTTGCAGAAAATGGTAGTAAAGGAACTGATCATGGAACTGCCAATAACTTATTTTTAATGGGGGGAGGGTTGAAGAATCCTGGTTTTTACAACGATGCTCCTAATCTAAAGGACCTTGATAAAGGTGATCTGAAGTATCAAATCGATTTTAGGTCGGTATACAGCACAGTATTAAAGAATTGGTTAAGTTCAGATCCAAAAGCCATTATTGGAAGAAATCATCCTACCCTTGATATGATTTAAAACACAGTGTCAATATTGGTGCTTGATAAGTGAAATGTCTGGATTTTAAGAATTTTGCTAATGGTCTTAAGGAATGAATACAGACGTATTAGGCATCTATCCAAATTGGGCTGGACCAACCAATATGTTTGTTCTTTTGCATAATTCTAATATAGTAATACAGGCCGTTTGTTCCTGGTAAAATTTCGTTATCGGTAAATGTGCCTTTAAAATATGTAGTTGATTTGTCTACGGTTATGGTTTTAATTACTTCGCTGTTTCTAAGCACATCCACGGTGTCAATTTCATCTGTGGCGAGAATAGTGTAAGAAAGGTTAGGCTTATCATTTGTTTTAACTGATTGACCTTGAATTACTCCATTTAACCTAAAATCGATTTCTATTTGATCACCTGTAGTGGCAAAAACCCTTCTACTTCGCATGGCTTCCAAAATTCCTTTTCTACTTATTTCTTTTACCCAAATTGAAGCCAGTCCTACCCCCATACTGTTATGATCTCCACTGGCGATAAATCCAAGTTTGTATTTCTTGTCTCTTAAGGCATAATCAATGAATCCTTTATCATTTTTAGTTGGAACGTGACGTTCCAAATTTATCATTCTCGGTGCATTCCTGTATTCTGCATTTCCCCGGCATTGAAATATTTCAACAATGGGCTCTATCTCTTCATCTCGGGTCTCCCAGCAGCAGGCGTGAACCTCATCAGCAGGGTGATGCGGTATGGAGATACAATCAATATTATTGTCATGAATATATTTCCAAAGACCTTCTGCATCTCGGGTTTCAGGATTTCTTACTGAGTAGACCTGATTTTTATCTCTAATATATTTTTTAGCATCAGCTGATGAACCAAATATTATATTTCGATGTCCTGCTCCTCTTTTGATTTCGAAGGCCCGGTCATTGGATAGTGTAAATTCAACAGAAGGAAAAGCTACAAAATAGGAGGGATCGTTATAGAATTCGGCAATTCTCAAATGTTTCCTCCAATATACCTCGGTTTGAGAATAGGCGTGATCAGTGATTCCTATGAAATCATAACCTTCTGAAAACATTCCATATCGATAATCGTCATGAAGGGTTCCATCTGTGCCAGCTGGCCAGCAACTGGATATTTCGGAATGCTCATGAAGGTTGCCTATGAGCAAAGTATACACTTCCCCATTATGAGATATGGTTGACCTTTTGGATTTTGGTCGACCACTTAATAAAGGCGTAAATCCTTTTACCGGATGATGTTCTTCAACGATGGTTGGAATCATCAAAAGTCTATTTTTAGTTTCGCTGATCTCAGGAGCCGAAAATTGATTCATTTCTAGCATCCCGCGTCGAATAACATCTTTTCTGTTAGCGTGTTCATTGGGATGATCATAATCACGGTCATGAAAGTTTTCACTTTTCCAGCCTAACCAAAAAGATTTATTATCCTGGTCAAAAATAATGGTAGGCTTGATCGATTCACCTTTTTGTTTGGTTTCTAGAATAGTTTCTGGTTTGGACCATCCTGATGCAGGGTTCAAATAGGAAATTCTGAATTTCCAGTACGGATTTCCGACAAAATCACCCCCACAATGGGTCACTAGATAAAGGTGATCGTCTAAATCTTTTTTAAATGTTGGCCAATGATCATTCATACCTTGAAAGAGCCATTTGCCGGTTTCTTTCTGTTCGAGTAATTCACCATTGGAATAGCAGATTATGGCACAACATCGATCTCCTGTATAATTATCACTATCCTGAAGGCGATGTGCAAAACGATTGTTTTCATACGAAATCCAAAGTTTACCTGTTTTGTCAAAGCAAAGACTTGGTTTGACATTGATATTGACCCTGTCTTCAAACCCTCCTCCGATTGCAATCGGAACTTTTTTTAATTCTATAAGATCGGGACTGAAAATTTTCATTTCAATATTTCTATGAGGCCCATCAGTGATATCGTAAGCAACAAAAATATTACCATGTGTATCTTGCTCAAGTGACGGGTCGAAACAGCTTTGAGTTTTGTCTGTAACTAATACAGGTGTTGACCATTTTTTATGCTCATACTTTGACGTGTAAATACAAAACATACCTTCTTCAAAGCTTTCCCAAGCCAATAGATATGAACTTGAAGAAACAGCCTTAATAACAGGATTTATTGATCTTTTTGAAGGATCACTTATTTCAATAGGAGCAGTGAAATTACCATTCTTTTCGATGCTTACATTAATGACCCATTGTTCATCATTGATTGCAGCCCAAGCAATTGCCGGATTTCCGTCTTTATGACAATCCGCACTGATAGTTTCATAAGAGCCTGGTTTACCAGTAACAGGGTTTTGCTCTATCCAAGTGCCATTTTCCAATTTGAATAATGAAATTACCTCCTTGTCTGAAGGATACTCCATCCTCCTTAAAGTAGTGAGGTAGGCGTTGTTTTTATTTTGGAATAAAATAGGGGTTTCATCTTGTTCGTCATCAAAATCTGTCAATTGCAAACTCAGTAACATTTTAAATGGATTCTGACTGTTTTTGGCTGAGGCATATGCAATCCCAGGCACAATAAAGGTTGATGCCGAGAGGAGCATGCTGTTTCTAATGAATTCTCTTCTTTCCATATAATTTTCTTCAAATGTGATTAAACCAGTTTCATTCTTCCGGTTTGAATTTATTTTAACTTAGTCTTCGGTTATAAAAACTGAGGCGGGGAGTCTGTCATTATGATACAAATTTACACTTTTAGGATTATCAGACCAGGCATATCGAACTGCTGCTGGTTTTGAAATATCTGGATGCGATACGACAATCTTTTTTTCAGTGGTAATTATTTGTTTCATAATCTTTATTGTTTTATCAATTATTCAATGAGCACTTTTTTTGTAAACGCCATGCCATCAATTTTAATTCTCATAAAATAGATCCCTGAATTTAAATTGTCTGCAGGGACCTCAAGACTGTGGGTCCCCGGATTTAATTCCCTTCTATTCATACCTTGTGAAACTATTTGTCCACTACTATTCATAAGTGTAATGCTCACTGTTGCTGAATTAGATAATGTAAACTTGATATAAAATTCTGTATCTGCAGGATTTGGAAAAAGGTTAAACGATCTTTCAACTACTATATCTTCTATTGATAAAGTATTTTCACCCAAAAGTTGAATGGCATCTACACGAGTTGTTACACTTCCTGACTTAAATCTGTAAATTCTAAACCAATTGATTGCGCTTAAATCGGGATTCCCATTTTTATTTGCAGTACTGGTATTTAACTGTATAAAATTCCATCCTGCGTTTAAATCATTTATATTCCAACTGTACTCATCCGTATCCGGCCCTCCCGAACTGCTTATTTCTACTTGGTTCGTAGATTCGAACTTAGATGGATCGGAAACATAATACCAGAATTGCAATGCAGTACCAAATTCGGTTCCCTTAGCATTGTAAGGTGTTGTAAACACCTTTTTAAATTCATCGTTGGAGCTGCCATCAAATTCAATACAATTAGTACCTTCTTTGTTCTCAGTACCGTTTAATGACAAACTTGAAGATGACTGCCAATCATTTAAATTATCACAGTCATCAAAATATAATCCTAAAGCTTTATAAGTAGCCGTTATCGCCATATCGCCAATTGCAGTTATTACAGTTGTATTCGAGGCGTATGTTTTAGTAAGTATTGGATTTCCAGAATCTACCACCCATTCTTTAAACATAAAACCATCTAGAGCCTGATCTGCAGAAATTTCTACCGTTGTGTTTTCTATGTAGTTACCATCGCCAGTTCCATTATTCACAATCAATTCGTATTTAGGTACGCTGGCATTATAGTCTAAAATTTGTATTTCATCAATTCTTGTTATGATCGAACCCGATTTACTGTAATACAAGCGAAACCAATTGATTGCATTTATACTTGGTGATCCTACTTTTGTTGCCTCACTTATTTTTAAGGATATAAGATTCCAACCAGTTGATAAATTTTTTAAACTCCAATTGTATTCATTTTGATCATTAGTTCCACTACTGCCAATCTCAACTTGATTTGACGACCCTAACTTTGAGGCATCCGATAAATAATACCAGAACTGTAATACCGCATCATTTTCTGAAATACCAGAATTATAGGGCGTAGAAAATACTTTTTGAAATTCGTTTGCGCTACTTCCATTATATTGAATACAATTATCTCCTTGTTTTTTATCTATACTATTTAGACTAAGGCTACCTGAAGAGTTCCATGCCGTTAAGGCATCACAATCGTCAAGAAAAAATGAAGTGCTACCAACATTTATCAATCCGCTTTTTGTTTTCTCACCAAAAAACGCATTTCCTTCCTGTATCATTTTCCATTGGATTCGATATATATTTTTATCTGCAGGAGCCGTAATGTTGAAATTGAAGATCTTGCTTTGACCAGGGTCAATAGTTTCACCGGTTTCTAGTTCTACACGGTTTGTTCCCCAAGTCATATTATCTTCTGGGTCTAAACTTCCTAATTTATAACCTTCTGCTTTGGTCCAAATTGTTGTACCCGTATTTTTCATCGTAATACTAACCGAAATAGTTTCTTCAGGAGCCATTTGAGTAGGGAATTCTTGAAATTCAAATATTGAGCTATTTGGATATGGGCTAATTGGAATGGTTGCAGTTAACCCTATTTCACCTCGTATCATTTTTGACGCTTCACCTGTTAATCGTAAGTACCAATCACTTGGTAAATCCTGACCGTCAGCATCCAAGGTGACAAATTCACCTGTCGTTGGGGTCTGGTTTGCGTTTTCGGCAATTTTGAATATTGCAGTTCCCTCATCAACCTCATCATACATTGCGACATAAACCATTTTACAACCGGCGTCAATGGCATTGTACATTTGATGCCATAAAAAATCACCACCATTGCGTGGGATAGCATTCAAAACAGAATCTTCACCTTTAAGATTCTTCCAAGAAAACCCTGGAAAAACTACAGGCATATACTCCATATCCCGACTTGCTGTATCATCTAAATCAGCCTGAAAATATGTATTCCTATAGGTGTCAGCGCTATTGTTGTCACGATACCTCCCAGGGGCCCACGGGCTTATAACTTCAAAAGCATCATATACTGACTGCCAGTCACTTGAGTCTTGTCTCCAACTGTTGCCAACTCCAGCTTTTAAGGTTGCCCTATATTTTTCGGGAGCTTCTACAGTAAGCCATTTTACCAATTCTGCCCAATGTGCAGCAGTAAGTATACCTTCACTACCACCTACATTAACTCCCCACAATGAAAGTAATGGACGGCCCTCGTGATGTAAATAATTAGGACTCTCAAGAATTTTCAGATCATCAACCAAATGTTTCCAGTCTTCAATTACATCTTGGACAAAAGTTTCAGGTTTCCCGCCTGACATATCATACATATTTGCAAAAACACGACCATGAGCTTCTGCACCTAAGCGAACATTTTGCAGAACTTGATCTCTTTGATCTCTTCTAGCTTTTGCAGAACTTATAAAACGCTGTACAAAAACACCATCAATACCATAATCTTTCATCCATTTTACATGACGATCAACGGTTTTGATTGTGTATGCACTATAGAGTGGAGCATTTGAACCATCTTCATATACAAAATCAGTCGCAAACAATTCATCTGTGTCAAACTCTCTTAAATCTGGCCACATGTCAATTGTAATATTTTCAGCATTAGGCACTTGTTTTCCAGAAGACCAATGAATCCATCCATACTCATTACCATCATCTGGTGCATTGAACCAGCCTTGATAACCTGCCATGATTTTGTTATTTAGCGTGGTGGCATCTACTACCTGTGATTCCCCATCTACAATAGCAAAAAGCAATATAAATCCCATTAATAGTTTTCTCATACTTTAATATTTAACTTCTACTTGTTATAAACAATTAATTTGAAGTAGAAACTGATTTTCCAGAGTTCACTGTTATAATTTAATTGGAGTCAGCATTATACTAACTAATAAAACCCTCCTCTGGGACTACAATCACTATCGTGACATTACAAGAGTAAATAGGAATTATTATGTTGTTGTGTTTCATAGAATCTTGAGAAGGTTTTTTATTTACTATTTCCGTATGATTCAAATAGTATTATTGCATCGTATAATACTCCTGCAGATCCTCGAAATGTACCTGATCCTTTCGGTTTATTATCAACCGTGTACCATTCATAAAATCCATCATTGTCCTTGACTCGTTTTACCATGGGCTGAATTTGATCATAAGCTTCTTCAACAAATCCATTTTTGATAAGTTGCTGTATCATTCGCCCACCAAACCAGGTCCAATCGCCTCCATTTTGATATCCGTAAACAGACATGCTTTTGTTTTTGAAGGATCCTTCTGGATAAGTCGGATAAATTGTAAGACCAATAGAACCAGCGCCAGATGCTTTTACATTAGCAATCATTTTATCTAAAGAGATTTTTATCTCCTCTTTAGAAAGAAGGTTAGCCTCAATGGCAACGGCCGTTCCTCCATGATTAAAAATTTCTCCTTCATTAAAATCTTTGGGAAATGGTGAGCCATTCAAATAGACATGCGGAATGAATTTTTGATTCTCTTGGTCCCATAAATATTTACGTGTATTTTTTGCAATTTGACTTCGAATTGGCTCCCATTTTGCTTTTTTACTCGGAATAAGTTCCATTAAATTATCTAATGCAATTAAAAACATTGCATTGTCATAAATGTCTAAGGCATAATGCGTGTCTTCCGTAAGAAAAACTCCCCATTCATGTTCTGGTTGAACGTCACCCCAATCTGCGGTTGTTGCTCCCCAAATAAGACCATGTTTTTTATCGAATCTGTGATTCATTAAAAATTCCATAGCCCATTCAAGTCTATCTCCAACAGACTTGTCGCCAATCATTTCATTTAATATTTCACTATCTCCAGTGGCCTTTACATATTTGTACATAGCCTGAACCAACGACGTTTCTTGATCAGTTTCAACCGTATTTTTATGACCCGCAAAACGAGGTTCTAAGTCAGAATATATAAATTGGTATCGACTCTCTCTATTTTTATCTATCGGACTAAAACCATCTATAATATTTCCATCATCTCCTTGCAATTTGAAAAATACTAGTAGATTTTCTTTTAGCACTGAAGGCTCAAAAACTTCAGCAGAAATTCCAACAAAGGTGTTAAAATCCCGAATCCATACTTCAGTGTAATGACCCCCTGCATTGAACCCAGTTCCCATAACATTTAAAGCCTTTTCTTTTGTGAATTTAAAATATTCGTTTGATTGAATTTTAGAAATTAACTCATCATTTTGTTTGGGCTGTTTGCTGTTACAACATGCAACTATGAATAGAATACTTAGAATGCTAATTTTTTTAATCACGTCGTTTAATTTTATCAATTATAATTTATTTAGATTGTAAATACATCCAATTGTGTAATTTGGAATTATTGTACCAAGGTTCCCAAGGACCGTGATTACCTTCTGGTGATTCTGTATACAAATGAATTGCCTTTTCCTGAAGTTTTCGATTCAATTTTGTTTCAGAAATACCCTGCGTTTCAACTACTTTTATTCCAAAGTTCTCCATGGCTTCTACCATGCTTTTTGAGCCTTTAACCGGAACGGTTAAATCATTCGTATTGTGAAAACTCCAGATTGGTAAATCTTTAAAAAGTATAACTTTAGTTGGGTCTCCAGCTCCGCTCATCGGAATAGCAGCAGCAAATCTATCAGGATATCGAGTAATAATATCCCAAGTTGCATATCCTCCCATGGAAAGTCCAGTAACATATTGTCGATTTTCATCTATATTGAATTTATTCAAAAGTGTATCCAATAAATTAAGAACTGTTAGCATTTCTTTTCCAACAGGAATAGTATCAATACTATAAGGTCCTTTTCCCCAATCAACATACGACCATTTCTTTTTTTTAGGGCATTGTGGCGCAACAATAATACTGGGATATTTTTTCTGTAAGTTTGGATTTGCCCAAGAGATAGCTAAACTGTGTTTACTAATAGGAATCTCATTGTCAGTTCCTCTTTCACCAGCGCCATGTAAACATAGTACCAAAGGGTATGATTTACTCGAATCATAATCCTTAGGAACAAAAATGCGATATGGAAGCGTAGTTTCTTTATACGTATGAGAACGTTTTTCAAAATTTTGAGCTATGGAATTTTCGCTTTGGGCTTGAACAAAAATGACTGAACAAAAATATAAAAAGATAAAGGTTTTGATTCTGAATGATTTCATTGTTTAACTATCTTATTTGCAAATTTTATTTATATAAGAGGACTTTCATTTCATTCACAACCTCTTGGTATTCATTATTTTCTGCAAGATTGTTGTATTCAACAGGATCGTTATGTTGGTCATATAATTCGCGTCCTTTTTTACCATAATTCCACTCAACATATCTCCAGTCTTTATTTTTTACCATTCTTCCAAGCATATCTCCTCTTCTCGTAACGGCTCTAACTTCTGACCTAAATTGCTTCTCAGGATCATTAACACTTGCAGCGAAACTTTTTCCTTCTAAATAATCTGGTACATTTTTTAGGTTCATAAGTTCTGCTAGTGTTGGATAAATATCGACAAACTCAAACATTGAATTTGATTTCAATCCTTTTTTACCAACAGCATTTCCAGCCATAATAAATGGCGCATTTGTCCCTTTTTCAAATACAGTTACTTTATTCCACCAATTATGTTCTCCGAGATGATAGCCATGGTCACCAAAAAACACGATTAACGTATTGTCTAGTTGCCCTGATTCTTTTAAAGCATCTAAAACTATCCCAACTTGTGCATCCATAAATGAAGTACACGCATAGTAAGAACGCAAAAACTCACGTCTTTCTCGATCTGTAAATTTATCAAAGGTTACCGTTTCACTAGGAAGGGTATGCGAATAAGGTGCTTTCCAGCCATCTGGTAATATTGGAGGATTACAATCCTCCAACGGATACATATCGAAATATTTTTTAGGGGCTATAAACGGATCATGAGGCTTTTTGAATCCAACTGCCAAAAAGAAAGGTTTATCTCTTTTTTCTTTTATCAATTCAGCGGCTTTTTTGGCAATTTGTCCATCTTCCTGATCTTCATCTGTGCCTTCTGTGGATTGCCACCAGCACCATTTTAATTTACCATTTGTCATGTTTCGTTTCTCACCTTGTCTTCCAATTTCAGTAGTTTTAAAGTTGTAATATTCATCCCATGCTTTTGGATCTCCATGATCCTCCCGTTTGCCATGAAATATTTTGCCTAATCCCATGGTATGGAATCCATTTTGCTTAAATAAATTTGGCAAGGTTAACTTATCTCCTAGTAAAGGCCGTAATGGAGTTCTGTTATCAAGAATGTTAATAGTTTCTGGTCGTAAGCCTGTTAATAATGACCCGCGGCTGGGTCCGCAAACTGCAAAATTACAATAGGCATTATTATATTGAACTCCAGAGGACGCCAATTTATCAATATTTGGAGTTTTAACCATGGGATGCCCATAAGTGCCCAATGTATTATTTAGATCGTCTATCATAATAAAAAGGACATTTTTATCTGTTTTAGCAACCTCTTTTGGTATCGCATTTTCTTTTTTACCGCAGCCTAATAGAATAATTAGAGAAAGAAGAAATGTTAGGGTTTTAAATTTTTTAAGTTTCATAATAGTTGTGTTTTGTGAACCTATTTATTATTTGTTTTCTTATACCAGTCATTGTATGATTTTAGCAATTCTTTTACTTTTTCTGGATGTTCGTTGGCGACATTTATTCTTTCACTTGAATCTTTCTTCAGGTTTACCAAAAAATAGGAATCAACCGTTTTTACAAGTGTTTTCTGAGAAGGGTCTATTGGATTTTTTAATAATTTCCAATCTCCCTTTCGAACGGCCCATCTTTCTTCATTGTCCCACCACCAAAATTCATCGTGTGGTGATGCGGTATTTTTAAGTATTACATCTTGCAAGCTCTTACCCTCAAAATCTTCTGATTTATAATTGATTTGAGCAAAATCTAAAATCGTTGGAAACCAATCCACATTAATACCCATTTCATCCCGAACTTCATTCTCTGAAATCTTTCCTGGATAACTGATTATTGCAGGAACTCTAATTCCACCTTCAAAAAAAGAAAATTTAGCTCCTCTATACGGTCCTGAACTTCCACCTCCACCAAAAGTTCTTTCTTCCATAGAATGTCCATGATCGGATTGGAAAATTATGATTGTGTCGTCTCGGAGGCCCAGTTCATTCAATTTTTTTAATAAAATTCCAATACGTTCATCCACAGTAGAAACTGCAGCCGCATATTTATCTCTAGGACTGTCTAAATTTTTATAGTACTCCCGCCATTTGTTGGTTCCTTGCAAAGGGTAGTGGGGTAAGTTTATAGCATAGTATAGGAAAAAAGGATTGTCTTTGTTTTCTTCGATAAAGGTCGTTGCCTTTTCACTGATCAAATCCTGAAAATATTCACCGTCCATCCATACTTCTTTCCCATTTTCCCATAAATCATGACGATTAGGTCCATTCCAATAAAAAAAGTGTGAGTAATTATCAATACAACCGCCCATATGCCCAAAGGAATAATCAAACCCTTGTCCGTTTGGTCTGGTTTCATCTGTATATCCTAAATGCCATTTTCCAATATGGCCAGTGATATATCCATTCTCTTTTAATTTTTCTGCAATGGTAAGTTGCTCTGTTGGTAAACCTTTTGTTCCTTTTTTGGAAGGCGCATTTCCAGGTAATCCTGCAGCTAAGGGTGTTTTTCCAGTTAATAAAGCTGCCCTAGAAGGTGAACAGACCGCTGCTGCTGCATAGAATTGTGTGAATTTAACACCTGTTTTTGCCAACAAATCTATGTTCGGGGTATACAAATCTTTTGCACCAAAGCAATTTGCATCTATTGTTCCTTGATCATCCGTATAAATAATAATTATATTGGGAAGTTTGTTCGTGTTTTGTCCATAAAAACTGCTCGTATTCATTATCGTAATAATGAACATCCCCAATACTAATTTCATTAATTTACATGTGCTTTTACCCATAATTTCACAAATATTGGTTTATGGTCAGAAGGATAAGTTCCGTTTACATTGTAGTCTATTTCCTCATACTCCAAGGCCTTTACATTCCCTTTGTAAAGAATCCAATCTATTTCTTTTGGATCACCGGTTACATTTGTATCGATAAAAAGATCAGCATCTTTTACACTTCCATCTCCAACCAATACTTTATGAGGATCACTTCCAGGACGGCAGTTAAAATCTCCCATCAAAAATACAGGGCGGTCTGCAGTCCATTTTCCAAAACGATCCAAAGGTTTTATTTTTTCCATAATTAATTTAGATGCATTTAATCTTTCTAAAGACGCAGCTCTTCCATTAAAATAATGCGTGTTAAATACATAGAATTCTTGGGTGTTCTCCCAGTGGCCTCTATAATCTGAAGGGTAGTTATTTTCTTTACCTTCAGAAGGATTCTTAATAAATACAAAGCGTCCCCAAGTTACTATTCGAGGGTTTACATCTGGACCACTTCCTATAACCTCGGGTGTTTTAGAAAGTGCAAAACTGTTTAATTCTCTCAATCGAAATTTATCACGCTTATAGAAAATTGCCATATGTTCATCGTCATCGCCTCCTTGTCTGCCTTCTCCAACTACCACATACTCTGGTAATTGCTCTGCCAAATAATCTATTTGTTCTTTTAAGCCTTCCTGTGTGCCAATGATATCCGGATTGTATTTACGAATCATATCAACCTGCATGTCACGCCTTATTTCCCAAGATGGTTTATAGGTGGGGCTCGCAAACTTCAAGTTATATGTCATTAAAGTGATCTGACTACCTTCTTCACCATTACTCTTTTCAGTTTGTGCCGTTATCATAGTAACGAAAGACATCAAACTAAGAATTATCAAATAGGTTTTATTTTTCATAAAATATGTCTTTTAACTTCTTAGGAAACTCATGCTTTTTTGCACAAAGAACACCGTAATTGTCAAGCTTATTTTTGCACTTAGATTATGCTGTGTTCATATACCAATGCATACAACTTAATTTGTATGCATTGGTATAAATTATAATTTGATTACTCAGTTGAATTCTTACAATTTAATTTCCCATCCCTTTTCATATTTTCGACTCCAAAGTTTCATTGCTTTTTTGTTTAACATCTTCCCTGATTTATCAATATCGAATCCGTTATTGATACGATAAGCCACATTCGCATAGTGCACCATGGCCATACTTACTGAAGCATCGTCAATTGGGGCATTTAATTTTTCTTTTCCTCTGATTGCATTAAAAAAGTTTTCAGCGTGAATTGTGCTTGCAGAACCTCCACCACCTAAGGCAATTCCCGACTCTTTGGATGCAGATTTATAATCTTTGACAACTTTACCAGCCCTGTCATAAACGATATATTCATTTCTATTGACATAAACACTGCCTTCACTTCCATAAATGATAGTTCCTCGGTCAGACCCATAAGTGTCATAGCCATTTCGGCTTCTTCCATCCCATTTGATTGATTTGTTGTCGTTAAATTTAAATGTGGCATCCATCGTATCGTACATCTCCCAACCATCATCAATAAATTGACCTTTTATTGCATCTACATCAACATGATTAGGGAATTCAACTTGCAGAGCCCATCTGGCAATATCTATTTCATGCGTTCCGTTATTTCCGGCTTCAGCTGTCCCGAAATCCCATCCATACCAATGCCAATTGTAATTCCATGTTTCTGAAGTATATGCCCTTCGCGGAGCGGGTCCTTGAAAAAGGTCCCAGTCTAATCCACCTGGCACTGCAGCTGCTTGCTGGTTAGGTACTCTCCCTCTTTTATTTGTATAAAAGGCTACTGCCTTATAGGCTTTTCCAATAAGGCCTTTATGGATTTCATTAATAATCTCAATACTATGCGAGGAGGAACGTTGCTGATTTCCCATTTGAACTACGCGATTATATTTTTTAGAAGCTGTAACCAGTAATTCATTTTCATTCATATTATGACTACAAGGTTTTTCAACATAAACATGCTTTCCTTCTTGCATTGCCATTATTGATCCAGGCGTGTGCCAATGGTCTGGTGTAGCGTTGAATATTGCATCGACATTTTTATCGGCCAAAATCTTTCTGAAATCATTTTCTAATTTTGGTGAATAATCTATTATTTCAGAAAACTTTTTCGCAGCTTTTTCTAACTGACTTGGCATCACATCACATAAATAAGCAAGATTGACATTATTTGATTTTTTACTCAAAGGCTCAGTATATCCATTTAACCTCCGTCCCAGACCGATAACGGCAATATTTAATCGTTCATTGGCACCAATTATATTTCTATAGCTTTTAGCCGATAATGTTGCTCCACCCATCATTAATCCAGCTGTTCCTAACGCTGTGTTTTGTATAAATTTTCTTCTTTTTTTATCCATTATTTTAATTTTTTTTAATTTTTATATTTTTAAAACTGACTTCATCTCCGTGATCCTGAAGCAAGATATGCCCTTCCTTTGCTTCTCCAAAATTTGGCCAGTTATTGTATTTGCTATAGGCAACCAATGCTTTCCATTGCTGGGTCGTTCTTTTGTATTCTACTACCTTAATTCCGTTTAGATAATGTTGAACTTTCTTACCCTTAACCACAATTCTTGCCCTATTCCACCCATATTCGTTTACTCGCTTTGGACCTTGATCAGGTGCATAGAATTTTGGATCTGCTTTTATCAGATCATATAGAGAAGCCAGGGTGTGATTACCATTGACTCCGGCTTTTGCATCAGGATGTACCTCGTCGTCAAGAATCTGATATTCACATCCAATCGAGGACCCTTTTCCCATATTGAGCTCCGTATCTACAAAATATTTGATTCCACTATTGGCTCCTTTGGAATACTTGAAGTCTACCAGGAGTTCAAAATTCTTATATTTCTCCAATGTTACGATATCTCCACCATGAGTGGACTCTCCACCATCAGCAGCTTCTACCTTTAACTCACCATCTTTAATATACCATCCTTTAGTAGGAAATTCTTTTATTTTTGATCCTCTCCATCCACTAGTGGTTTTACCATCCCAAAGTAATTTCCATCCCTCGCTGATTTCTCTTTTGGTTAAGGTGTTCTTTAGATAAGATATTTGTGGAATCCCATTGGATTCAGGAGTTCTATCGGCATCAAGATTTGTTGTTTTTATTCGTATGTCTTTATATTGAATTGTTTTTCCTTCTTTTTCAGCTTTTCCATCAATACCATGAACTTGAAGGGCAATAAAACCTGAAGCTGTCATGTCATCAATTAAGTCAACTGTTTGCACTCCATTGAGCCAAACGCGAATATTATTACCTATGGCTTCTATCCTAAATTTATTCCATTCTCCTTGTTTGAATGCTTGTTTCCCTTTAGGGTTGCATTCCAGATTATATAACCAGCCACGGCGTTGTTCGTCATAAAGACCTCCTGTCCATGCTCTTTTGGATGGATCCAATTCTACCTGATACCCATAAACTTTTCCATTTCTATATTCAGATGAAGAATTACTCCTAATTTGGACACCTGCATTTAAATCCGGATCAATCATTGCCTCATATTCCAAAATAAAATCACTGTACATTACTTTGGTCGCTAAAAAGGTATTAGGTGTATTTAATTTGCTAATACCGTGAATAACTCCGTCCTGCACTTTAAACTCCGCAGTTCCATTGATTACTTTCCAGCCTTTTAGGTTTTTGCCGTTAAACAAATTTACCCAGCCTTCTTCAGTTTGTGCAATGGAAAAAAACTGTACAAATAGTAAGGCGGGCAGAAACCAATTTTTTAAATTCATATTAAGTATTTTTTAGTTAAATATTGTATTCAGGCAACCATCTGACAGTTCGTTCTTCTCGCATGGCTATATTGGCTAAATGTACTGAAATAGCACTCTGATAACCGTCTTTCAAGCCCATAACAAGGTCTTTTTCTCCCTTAATAGCAGCAGCAAAATTTTCATATAACAACCAGGTGGTCTTCAAATAATTACTATCAAAAGGGCAATTTTTATTGATTTCTTCAACAGGAGTTATTCTTCTTTTTTTATCTTCGTCGTTCTTAATAATTTTAATGGTCGCTCCAGATACACCATCAATACCTTCTCCCCATCCTTTGTCGGAATCTCCTTCCGGATAAATAAAAGCCTCATCCATTCGATTAGTGACAATGGTGGCCTTATCGCCGTAAAATTTGATAGTCTGATCCTCAAACTTATTCGATAAAATAGAGCTGAACGAAGCTTTTGCACCATTTGGATAATCAAATATTGTATATACATTATCATATACTTCACGACCATCTTTCCAGTAATCGATACCTCCGGTTCCTATAACTTTTACAGGATGATCCCCCATGATGTTATCAATCATATTTAGTTGATGGGATCCTAATTCAGCCATTAATCCTCCAGAATATTCCCTGTACATTCTCCAATTAATCTGTCGCTCCAGCTCGGGAGATGGTAATGACCTTCGCCAATTGCTGTTTCTATGCCAAGATGCATCAATACGGGTTATACGACCACAATGGCCATTTTGAATGATATCCTTTATGGCTTTAAATGTAGGGTTTAACTGATATTGATAAGATATTTGAAATAATTTGGAACTCTGGTCGGCTTTTAATTTAATGGCTTTGGATTGCTCGATGTCATGTGCCAACGCTTTTTCACACATGATATGAACGTTTGCATCAAGAGCGCTCATTACCATTTGATAATGTTCATTAAGTGGCGTGCTGACTATGATGGCTTCTAGGCCCTCGTTTTTCAACATTTTCTGATAGTCAGAATAGGCAGTTGGATTTCCATTTATACTTTCTTTTCCTTTTTTTAATCTGAAATCTAAAATATCACAACAGGCTATAACTTTAAAAATGGGTAATTCATTCAATACTTTAATGATTGCACTGCCTCTATCTCCCATGCCAATTATACCAATTCTGATTCTTTCATTTTCCGGAATTGAAATTGTCGCTATTTTTTCATCACAAGATATTATTCCAAGTCCAAGGCCCAGTCCTGCCGATGCAATTGATGACCTTTTTATAAATTCTCTTCTTTTTTTATCCATGATTTTAATTTTTTTTAATCAATCCCATAATTATGTTACTTAAAATTTTTCCGGCAATTGGATCATATATTCCTTTATCTAACATCATTTCTGAAAGCACCACTGTACCGCCATCTTCAATAGAAATCATAGGAAATCCTTTCATGGTTAACATTTCTTTTCTTCGATCTTTAGCTCTTGCATAACGATGCTCGCATGCTGATGAAAGCGATTTAATTGATGATTTTTTTTCGACCTGTATCAGACCTGTGTATACTAATGGCTTTTCTGCTTTGTTATTATTAAAGTAGCGTAAATCCATATGATTAATTCCATCAAATATTTTTGATTCAGGAATATCGATATGAGCTGTTTCTGTTGGTTTTTCAACATATCCACTAATTGACTCTGGGAAAATATCAACAAGCTTTTTACCTGAATTTAACAGGATCATATTTGCTCCACTTTTAACTTTAGTACGAATCAGTTCTTGATCATTGACACTTAAATTTTTAAGGCCATCTAGACCAGAAATTATATATAAATCAGCTTTTTTACTAAAGGCTTCTTCTACATTATTTGTTATAGAATAACCAACATTAATAAAATCTAAAAGTGCTTGTGTTTCCTTATTATAATCCACTAAAACAATTTTCTTCGAATCAAGATTTAATGCTTGCACCCATTCCTTTTTAGCAAGAATTAATTCATAATCATTTTGAGCTATTTCTTCTCCATCTATAGTAATGAATAATTTCAGTTTTGCATCTATTCTTGCACTACTAAAGTTTTCTGGAAGAACTATTTCGGGAGTAAGCCACTCACGAGAATAATGCTCCACCGCAGGCATTTCATAAGTACCTGAGCTTATTACTCGATTATCTTTATAAGTAATTTCCCATTTTAGGGTTGATGCAGCAAGGGTTTGACCATCTACTTTGTCGTTTACAATACAAAAACGAGCCAAAAGTTTTTCTCCTGCATAAAAATGTCTACCCCAAAGTTCAGCACTAACCAACACCGGGTTAAGCGAGTTTATCATTCTATAATAAGTAGGATATGGTTTTACATTTTCAGCATCGTATACATTCTGAAACCAAGTTATACTTGAGAAATTATGCATACCAGCTAGTTTATCATGCGTACGACGAACTGCCTCCACTGTTTCCGATGTTAAGAAAGCATTATTCTCTAAACTGTATTTCGGGTCTCCAAACGGATAAGCCTGATTACCAACATGAGTTTGGGTATTTTGATGTTGCCATAAATACGAACGGGTATGATGACCCGTTTCAGTATTAGGATAACCTGTTGACCATTCTTGAGTAATCAATGGACGACCTTCAGTTTTGCGATTCAAAAAAGGTTTACCTTTAATATTATCAAATAAAGAACTATGATACCAACCTGAATAGTTATGCCCATCGTCAATATCTCCATCATCATATTTTTCGAAGAAAGTACCATCATGCTTGTGCTTAACGCCTTTTCTGGTATAACCTGAATCAAAAGAAATAGGGCGAGTCGGATCAACTTCACGCATACCTTTTACCACATCAGAAACAATACCCATTTTGGCTTCAATGCGATCTACACTATCTTTATTATGCGTAAAATTCATCTCGTTATTAATGGTCCAATAAAGTAAAGATGGGTGATTGCGATACCTTTTCATAAGACCTAACCACTCACTAGACCACACCTTTAATAAATCATCGCTAGGAATAGAATTTTCACCAACACCAATCATTAACCAAGGCCATGTTCCTTCGTAGCTAACACCTACCCCTTTTTTATCGGCTGCATCTAACCACACTTTGCTATATGGCAAGGTATGACTACGAGTTACCATAATATTGCCATTATGATAAAGGTCAAATGTTTTTTCAGCCAATGCTTTATCGTTTATCCCTAAAGCATGTGGTGTCTGATTGGCTCCACGCAACCAATAGCGAATACCATTTAAATAAAAGTAATCTCCTTTTGCCTCAAAGGTTCTAAAACCTGAAGTAATTATCTTACTATCAACTTGCTTAACGTTTTTATGCATTTGCAGCGAAAATGTAAAGTCATATAAATTTGGAGATTCAGGTGACCATAATTTTGGCTGAAGATCATTTATGCTATAGGTAAATACCTTTTCTTCTCCTGCTTGTAAAGTTAGTTTTGCCAACGACTCTGCTTGTACTAAATTATCGTTGTTTTCTTTGTCGTTTATGTTTGTGTGAATACTAAAAACACTTTTAGCATCAGAATTATTCTTAACTGTTACTTCAAAATCAGCACCTGTTAAAGATGGTTTAATATAAACATCTTCAATTTTAAGTGGTTCAGTTATTATCAATTTTACCGGCTGCCAAATACCCGATGGATTGTCACGATAAAAACCATGTGGTAAATCTTTTAACATTTGATTGGTCACTTCCACAGTAACCGCAATAGTTGCTATTTCATCAGCATCACCAATGTCATCCACATAATCTTGCATGACCTTTACGGCAACTAAATTTTTACCTGGTTTCACTAATTTTGAGATATCAACATTAAATGCACCAAACATACCAATATTAGCACCTGCTTTTGTGCCATTTACATATACTTCGGCCACTTTTGAAACCGCATCAAAAGCTAATTCAAGCTGTTTATTGCTAATCCCTTCAGGCAGCTCTATCCACTGACGATACCATCCAACTTTGGTTTTTTCATAATCAAAAGTGTAATTTTTACATCGGTCTGTCTCTTTCTGATAGTAAGTATCTGAAACTCCTTTAGGATACTTTTGTTTCATAAAAGTTTCTCCATGTAACCAAATTCTTGAAGGATTCCAATAATTCGGCACATCAATAAGATGCCAGTTATCATCAGATTTCGCTAGCTCTGATGCTGATTTTTCATCCTCAAATTCATAGCCTGGCTTAAACAACCAATTCCCATCCAATGAAATTTCAGTACGAGCGGAATTAATAGTTGATACTACAATTGGATTATATTGATTTCGTTCTGCTTTGCGCTTAACTTCTTTCTCTTCGACTGTTAAATAGTAACTGTATTCATCTACTTTAACTTCATCCAAATAATCGGCTGCTAAGGCTGTTACTTCAAGGTTTCTGAATTCCGTTTTAATCCAACTTCCACCAAGGGCAACCTTACCTGCAGGCAACAAATGAGCATTCTCATCAATTACATCAATGATGGGTTTATCTTGATTATTCAGGAATATTCGGATGCGATTTTTACAAACCTCAATAGTGAATGTATACCATTGATCCAATGCAGGCTCAAAATCAAGATTACGAATACCCAGAAAAGCATCGTCGCCCATAAGGCCCATGCGACCAATCTCAATATCGTTTTGCAACCCCCCTTTAAAACCAACTAAGTAACGCTCGTTACGTCCTTGTTCTCTAAAGCTAAACCATATTTGAACTTGTTCTTCTGTTTTTGGCACTCGTGCCTCAAATGTCATCCGGTAATTTTCCCAATCGGCATTGCCAAAACTAGCATAAGCATCTCTACTAACAAGTGTTCCATTGGATAGAGAACATTCCCCTTTACCAATTTTTGTGAATCCAATATTTTCAAAATTATCTTTTGAACTAATTTTAATTTGAGCATTGGCTTTTGTTAATCCAAAAGAAAAAAGTAGTAAAACAAATAAATAGTTGAATTGTGACTTATTATTTTTGATCATATTTCTTTTTTATCTAGGCATATTTTAATTTGAACATTATTTCAATAGGATAATTCGTATTCAATTAATAATTTAAACTTGATTTCATTTGTGCTACAACATATGCGAAATTAGAATCAAAAGCAAGATTATTATATTCTAAAGGGTCCTCTATTTGGTTATAAAGTTCAACTCCCTTAGCAATGTTTTCCCATTCTACATATCGCCATTCGTGGTTTTTTACAGATTTTCCGATCACGCTCCCTCTTCTAAGTATTGCACGAACTTCTTCTCTAAATGGTAGTGTCGGATTTTGAATAACGCTTGCAAAACTTTTTCCTTCAAGGTTTCCAGGAACATCGTTTAACCGACTTAATTCAGCCATGGTTGGATATATATCAATAAATTCAAACATAGAATTTGATTTTAGTCCTTTAGGCTGATTATCTGCATTTGCAATTATAAATGGTGCGCTTGTTCCTTTTTCATACAAGGTCACTTTATTCCAATGATCTTGCTCTCCTAAATGATACCCGTGGTCTCCAAGAAAAACAATAACTGTATTGTCTAACTTACCCGTTTCTTCTAAAGCATCTAATAATTTACCTACTTGAGCATCTAGAAAAGATGAACAGGCATAGTAAGACCTTAAAAATTCTCTTCGATCTTGATCTGTAAAATGTCCAAATGTTTTCTTTGATGCTGTAGAAATTGCATAAGGCGGAGCTGTCCAATTGTCTGGTATAGTTGGAGGGTCGCATATACTTAGTGGATACATGTCAAAATACTTTTTAGGAGCGATATAAGGATCATGTGGTTTTTGAAATCCTACCGCTAAAAAGAATGGACCTTCTCTGTTTGTTTTTATAAATTCAACTGCTTTTTTTGCAATTTGACCATCCATTTGATCCTCATCAGTTCCATTAGCAGACAACCATCTCAACCAATCTTGCCATCGCGAATCTGATGACATGTTTCTACCTTCCCCTGTATTGCCTAAATCAGTATTTCTAAATGAATATATTTCATTCCATGCTTTTAAATCATTATCCTCCTCTTTAGAAGTATGAAATATTTTACCCAAACTCATGGTGTAAAAACCATTTTTCTTGTACAATGCAGGTAGAGTTACCCAGTCTTGGATAATATCTTGTAAATGGACATGATTATCCATGATAGTTGTAGTTTCCGGTTTCATTCCTGTTAAAAATGAAGACCTACTTGGATTGCAAACTGAATAATTTGAATAGGCGTTATTAAATTGTACTCCCATCGCTGCTAATCGATCAATATTTGGTGTTTTTACAACAGGATGACCGTAAGAACTCAATGTTTTTGTCAAATCATCAGCTACTATAAATAGTATATTTTTACCTGAAACATTAGAATTATCAACTGGCTCAACAGGATCTGGGTTTTCAACAATAATTGAATCTTCACTAATTTCGGCTACAGTTTCAGAACACCCAACTATTATTGATAATAGAGAGAAGATTAAAACAATATATTTTTTCATCAGTAAACAGGGATTCTAATGGTTTTGGTTTTCTAATTATCAATTGGCATTTTGTTTTCCAGTGGGATTTCCTTTCGTAACATTTGAGCGGCTTTACCGGTCAAGAACAAGTAATGATCAGGTTTAACCCCATCATTTCCCACAAAATGAACTGTGTCATCATTAGGCGGATTATCTAGAATCGGTATAATCGCTGTTCCCTCATCTATTTCATCAAACATTCCAACATATAGCATGTCGGCACCAGCACTTATGGCGCTATGTATTAAATCCCAGTAAAAGACTCCCCCAAGCCTTGGAATTGCGCCATAAGTTGTGTGTCGTGCCAACCCTTTATTACTTTTTGATAAATTGTGCCAACTAAAACCGGCATAAACAAGAGGTACATAGTCTACCTTATTTTTTTTACACCATTTGATGTCTTCTATGACATGATCTCGGTATCGTATTTCGTCTTGATGTAACAATGGAGTAAATCTTTGAACCATCCATGGTAAAACAATATCGGCAGATCTAATGATTTCATGTAAGTATGGATCCGGAAGACAATCTTTGTTTAATTCTCTGAAATAGGTAGGAACCCCCAACATGACCGAACAACCACCATATTCTGGATCATTTTTTAAAAAATCAATTAAACGATTAACCGCAATTTCTCTGATATTGTAAGACCTGTCAGGAAATCCTAATCCCCAAAGAGTAACCAAGGGTTTGCCATTGTGGCGAAGGTAATTTTCACTATTGGTTACCTTTAGGTTATCTACCAATCTCTTCCAATCTTCAATTATTGCGGAACAGTCTTCTCCGTTTGCTTTTAATCCTGAAAGATCATACATAACGGCTATGGCTCGATCGTTTTTTTCAGCAGCAACTACAGCATTTCTTAAGATGATGTCAGGTGATTTGTTAATGTCATTATACCTTCTTGCCACTCCAAAAAAGCGTTGCATAAATACACCATCAACACCGTAATCTTTCATCCATTTAAAATGGAGATCAGTTGTGCTTTTATCTAAAGAACTGAACACCCTGGCTCGTTTGCCATCAGGAAATTTGAATTTAGTTTCGTAAGTTTTTTCATATTCAGAAACATCTGGCCAAAAATCTATGGTGTTATGATCCTTATCAAATTTTCCGTTTTTTCCATAATGCCCCCATTCTGAACCGGAACCATCTCCAGGAGCTCTGAACCACCCTTGATAACCGGCCATTACTAAGCCTTTATAACTTGGAAATTTTCCGCTTTTCCCATGCTTATTTTGGGCATTGAACTGTATGCTAAAAAAAACCGCCAGACTGAGAAGAATTATATTCCGAATATTCATTATATGTACCATATTAATTGAATAACTGTTGATTTTCAGAAGACCCCATTTCAAATTCTATCAAGCCTCCCTGTAAAAGATCCTCATGGTTAAAAAATGGAGAGTTCATCTTTACTCCGTTTAATTTTAAGGACTGTATATATTTATTTTTTGTTCCATTATTATTGGCAACCAATATGAATTTCTTTTTATTGGGTAAAGCAATAGTTATCTTGTCAAATATGGGACGGCCAATTGAATATTTTGGATCCCCGGGGTTTAGGGGATAAAATCCCATTGCATTAAGGATATACCATGCAGACATTTGTCCGCAATCTTCATTTCCTGACAAACCATCTGGATTGTTAAAATATAAGGAGCTCATAATGCTATCTGTCAATTTCTGTGTCTTCCAGGGTTGTCCTACATAGTTATACAAATGGGTGATATGATGACTAGGCTCATTTCCATGGGCATACTGTCCAATCAACCCTGAGATATCTGCTGATTGTTCCTCTCCTAATATGTCTGAACTTGTTGAAAAAAGTTCATCCAATTTATTTACAAATCCTTCTTTCCCTCCCATTAAGGCTACAAGCCCATCGACATCATGTGGCACGAACCATGTCCATTGCCAGGCGTTACCTTCCACATAATCATCTTTCTTGTGTTGTGAATATTTTGGGTTGAAAGGAACCTTGAAGGTTCCATCTTGTTTAACCCCACGCATGAATCCGGTTTCAGAATCAAAATATTTTTTATACCTTTTTGAACGTTCGGTGAAGCGATTGAAGTCTTCTTTTTCCCCAAGATCTTTAGCCATTTGAGCGATGCACCAATCATTATATGCATACTCTAAGCCTTTCGAAACAGATTTAATTTCTAAATCTGACGGAATGTATCCCAATTTTTCATTGTATTCTTTCGCCATGGGAGACAATTTACTTTTAACAGTTTCTGATGGGAAGTGAATATTAGTAGTATCAAATGTTGAAGCGTGTAACATGGCCTCATAAGCTTTTTTGACATCAAAATCTCTTTCCCCTTTGAAGTAAGCATCTGTAATCACAGGAATAGCATGGTAACCTATCATAGTTCCAGTATAGTTTCCGTTAAGCTCCCATTTTGGCAAAATTCCTCCATGATCATATTTGGTCAACAAGGAGTTTATATAGTCGTTATTTTTTTCAGGTTCAATGATATTCAGTAATGGATGAAATGCCCTGAAAGTATCCCATAAAGAAAAAACCGTATACATATTTTTTCCATCAGAAGTATATATTTTTTGATCCATACCTCTATATCTACCATCAACATCATTGAAAATATAAGGACTCATAGCTGTATGATACAGTCCAGTATAAAAGATTGTTTTTTGATCCACTGAACCTCCTTCTACAGTTATTTTATTTAACTGTTTTACCCAGGTTTCAGAGGCTTCATTTTTCACTTTATCAAAATTCCAATGAGGAACTTCTGTATCCAGGTTTTTTTGTGCTCCTTCGTAATCTACTGAGGAGATGCCGACTTTGGCCATTAATGGTTTTGAATTATTTTCTACAAAATTTAAAACAGCCACTAAGTTTTCCCCATTTGCTTTATTTAAAGTTGATACTTCAGAGTTCCCTTCATATATTTTATAGGTAAAAGGACGATCAAATTTGGCGTGAAAATAGATGTGCCGATTTTGTGCCCAGCCTTTTATATGCTTATATCCGGAAATTTCGGTATCACTGATGATATTGATTTCGCTACTAATAATTTGACGATCTTGGATGGTGTGCTTTAAATCTATGATTAACCCATTGCTTTGTTCCTTAGGAAAGCTATAACGATGGAAACCTACTCTGGTACTCGCGGTTAATTCGGCCTTTATTTTGTAATCGGATAATTCGACTGAATAATAACCTGGACTAGCCACTTCAGAGTTATGATTAAAACGACTTCTGTAACCTGAATCAGGATTTTCAGGTGAACCTGGGGTGATTTTGGCCTCTCCTGTGAATGGCATAAACAGTATATCTCCCAGATCGCCAATCCCGGTTCCACTTAAATGAGTATGACTAAAACCTCTAATAGAATTGTCAGAATAGTGGTAACCACCACATGCATCCCAACCTGCAGTTCTTGTATCAGGACTTAGTTGAATCATGCCATTTGGTATTGTGGCTCCAGGAAAAGTATGGCCATGTCCACCCGTACCAATAAATGGATTTACAAAATGGGTATTGTCATTAATTTTATTAGAATTATTATTATTTTTGGAACAGCCAATTAGAAATATTGAAATGATCATTAATGTGTAACCAATAATTTTCTTCATAACGTATCGTTTATAAATTTTCTCAAAATAAACAGCAATAGATAATCTCTTGCTATGTCAAATAAGAATTAATTTGATCGTAACAGAAGTCAAATGTAGAAGAGGAGTATTAATTATGGGATAATAAAAAATTAATTAAGAATTAATAACAAAGAAATATTATATATTCCTCATTATTATAGAAAAGCTACTAATTAAGACCAACAAATTTATGGCTAATCGTATCAGTCGAAACTTCCCATAGTCTGAATCCCATGGGTCTTTTATCAAAATTTTTACTTGTAGTTTCGCCACTTACCAATTGGATATTTGCAAAGTTATTTATGATTGTCTCATGCTTATGCCCGGAAAGGTAGGCCTCTACATTATATTGTTTGAAAAGGCCAAGAATCTTCTTTCGAGTAACCAAGGGTAAGTTGAAATATTTTTCCTTTTCATCTGGAGATTTAATAAATAGGGGGTAATGACCCACAACAAATATTGGCGCATTTTTTCCAATACTATCAAGGGTGTATTCGAACCAAACATCGTGTTTTTCTGATTCTTTTTCTACCTCAACTTTCCATAATTGTGTATTTGTTACTACAAATGAATAGCCTTTATTTTCAAATGTATAATAGTCTTTTCCAATTGTTTTTCTGTAGTACTGAAGAGTACTGTCAGTTGGTTTATTCCCTACATCATGATTTCCTGCTGCCAGGTAATAGGGTGCTTTAAGATCATTTATAATTCTTTTGAAGTCAGCATAAGAACTATCGTTCGCATGATGAACCAAGTCTCCGCAAATAACGACAAAATCAGGGTTGAGTTCATTTATTTGTAGAACGGCTTGTTCAAATGTTTTAATATCATGTTCGTAGCCACCCATTCCTAGCTGAGTATCACATAATTGAGCGAAATTAAATGGTTCTTGCACCTTTTTATCACAGGATACAGAGCAAGTTAGTAAGACAATAATTAGTAGATATGGGGTCCATTTTTTCATGAAATGATTAATTTAAATTCGCTTTATCCCAAACCTTCCCTGTTTTCTGATCAATCATTTCAATTGATATCTGATCTCCATCTATCTTGACAGAAACTATGTAATACATGGCTTCTTCTAGGTCAGTTGTTGTGCCGTCGGCAGCATAAAATTTGAAAGGAGAGACTCCCTCAGTTATTTCATTTTCAAGTCGTTTTCCATAATATACATCACCCTCTATGGCATCATTTTCTCTTTTTAATTGATAAATCGGTGCGCCTGCACCTGCTGATATGATATAATTGGTTCCTTGCCGTCTTGTTCGGTAATAAATATGATCATGTCCTGCAAAAACGGCTATAACATTATATTTGTCATATAACTTCGTAACTTCAGTTTCCTTGCCATCAACGTCTTGATATGATTTTGATCCAACTGTGTAATGGGGTCGGTGGCCGTATACAAAAATATGCTTCCCTCTAGCTCTTTTCAATTCTTTTTTGAGCCATTTGAGTTTTTTCGGATCGTCATTTACTTTTGGCCAAGGCAGCGCTATAAATTTGGCGTTGCCATAAGTGAAACTATACATGATTTTCTTCATTCCGAAAAAATTGGAGAAATTTTCAATACTGTCATCTCCTCCAGACTCTTCATGATTTCCGACCGTAGGCCACATAGGGTATTTGCGCATAAACCAGCCTCCCATCGAATCAAGTTTCTCATAATCTGTTTTGCCAATTAATCCACCTCCTGTGTTAACGAGGTCTGCCGTGGTTATGCAAAAGTCCGGTTTTAAAGAATCAGCACGTTTTAATACATCAGGAAAATATTTAGAGCCTTTTGAATCTCCAAAAACCAAAAAATGCATTTTAGCAGGTTTTTTGCCCTTTTCAGCTTTCAATTGTTTCATTAATGGTTCAGGGTTATACGGGTTGGCTTCCTGAGCATAACTAATTGAAGTTATAACGAATAGTAATAGAGTTCCAACAACGATCTTATAATCAATTTTTATTTTCATGTATTTTGAATTTATTATCTAACTTTAGTTTGTAAATATTTCCTCCTTCATCACTATTTTGCCAATATTCATCGGAGATATAAAGTAAGTCATTTGAAACAAAACATACTGCTTCTTTTTGGGTCTTTTTACCCAAGCTTATTTCTAAGCAGTCCCCGTTGAAGAATTGGTCCTTTTCAAAATTATAGAATATCCAGAGTTTCTTTTCATTTAATAAGCAAACCTTATCTCCGAAAGGGCTAATTGCGGCACCTGTAACCCAATAATCACCAAAATCACTAACAGTGCCAGACTTTTTTCCAGTGTAAAAAGTACCGATCTTTTTTGCTATATGATGTCCTTCCATTGCTGGTAAACGATACATATTCGTCGCCATTGGAAAGGACCTATGTTTGGTAAAGAGATAAATATTTTGATTAAACCAAAACATTGCCTCACAATCAAAGTTCAGTTTTTCTTTTGGAGGAGGAAAATCAACTTGATCTTCAAATGAAAAAGAAATGATCTTAGCTGAAACTTTATTTTCTTTTATTTTTTTTGGATTTGGTATTTTGAAAATGGAAAGATCCTTAGAGGAATTACTATTATTTCCAATATTCCCAATATAAAAGTTTCCTTGGTCATCTTTGCTAATATCCTCCCAATCACGATTTTTAACATTTACAATTTCCAATGTCTTTAGTAAATTACCTTGCGTATCAATCAAAAACAGTTCTGGTTTTCCTCCGGCATCATTAAACGTCCATATTTGATTCTTTCCCGTAGTCTCCAGTCCGGATGATTCATTGATGATTGATGGTAGTTTTGACAACAATTCGAGTTTTTGACCCCTTGAATTCGTTGATCCGAATTGCAGAAGGATAATAGCAAAAATACTTATCGAGAAATGATTAAAATTCATAAGACACATATTATAGAAAGTATCAATCGGGCTTTATTAGTTTTAAAATGCACTTTTCACCAATCCACCCTCGGCTCTAATATTTGAACCATTGATTACAGCGGCTCTAGAACTGCAAATAAATGCAACAATATCACCAATCTCTTTAGGGTTTATAAACCTTTGAATAAGAGAACTAGGCCTGTTTTCGAGCATAAATTTTGTTTCGGCTTCTTCCATAGATAATTCAGGAAAAATTCCTTTTACAAAATTTTCAACACTTTTTGTTTTTGTAGGGCCTGGAAGTACGCTGTTTACCGTGACCTCTGTGCCTTTGGTTAATTCTGCAAGAGCTCGGGATATTCCTAATTGCATGGTTTTAGTAGCACTGTAATGAACCATTTCTGGTGCTGGAGATATTCCCGATTCACTGGATATAAATATAATTCTACCTTTTCTGTTTTGCAACATTTTATTTAAATAATGCCTTGATAAGCGCACCCCACTTAATACATTGGTTTCAAATAATGTTTGCCAGTTTTCATCCTTTTCATTAAAAAACCCAACGGCTTCATAAATACCTAAACAATTGATCAATATATCAACCTCGGGGTAAGAATCAATTGACTTATCGCAGCCTTCTTTTGTTGAATTATCAGCAACTAAGGGCTGCAAAATGGCTTCAGGGCAGGTTTTTTTTATACTCTCAATGGCTGATTCAACTGAAGAATTGCTTCTTCCGTTGATAATTACGTGAGCACCTTCTGAAGCTAAGGATCTCGCAATCTCTAAACCAATACCTCCAGATGAGGCAGTTACCAGTGCTGTTTTATTTTCTAATTCTAATTTCATATTTTTCTTCTAATTTGATTTAAAATTTAACAAACAATACCTGATTAGTTCCATGTTGAGGAAATGCAAGGGTATTGAGTTCTTTGGAAAAATTTGGATCTGTTGGATTTTTAAGGCCGGAAATAAATTCAACTACTTCTCCTTTTTTTACATTTACCTTTAACAATTTGCCTGAAGCCCAATCGGTGATATAGTAATGCTTTCCTGCCTTGGCAATTCCTTCAAGATTTCCGACTTCCTTAATAAGCACTGAGATTTTTTTTGTTTTGAGGTCCACACTCAGTAAATCTCCTAATTTGGAAGTGTCGAAACTTCCAGGCTTACTTAAAACACCCCAGGAAGCTACTATCAGACTGTCATCCTCCATGTACAGTCCGTCGGGAGCTTCTAATCTATCACTTTCTATCCATATCTCAGGCTTTTTGGTATCAGCAGATATTTTGTAGATTTTATTTCCAAAAAAATCGGAAACGTATAAATCTCCATTTGATGCTCGAGCAATATCATTTAAGAACAAGCCATCACTTATAGGGATAAATGTGGAAACCTTTTGTTTGGCAATATCGATTATATAAACACCATCTCTGTCAACAACATATAAATATTCATCGGTTACGGTCATGCCAGAAGGTGCATGCATACCTTCTTTCTTCCCAATCCAAAAAGGTGCAATAACGTTGCCTTTTTCATCTGTTCTGCTGATCCACCCATTTCCGTCTTTTTCTAAAGAGATACCTCCTCCTAAGTTCGAGACAAACCATGTACTTGAAGAGGCATGCCATACCACCTGATCAGGTGCATCGTAAGCTTGATCAGCGTTTTGCGCTTCATTTGAGAATGGCAATAAATACGCGAATACTATAATTGTAAATAATTTTATTTTCATAATGATTTTTTAAATAGTTATTTTAGGTTTTTCATAATGTATTTATACTATTGTCTTTATTCTAGTTGGTTGTGAACGACCATACCTGACCAACTGCTTGAGCTCCTTTATCGTCCATTACATTTATTTTCCAATAGTAAGTTTTATTCGGACTCAAATCATAGGCATATGAAGATTCGCTGTGATTTTCGGATACCAAAGGAGGCGGATTTGAATTTCCGATAAAAATATCAAATATCAAGTCATTACTATCAATATCTGTTGAGCTCCAGTTAAGGATTATCGAGTTGCTAGAAATTTGGTCGTTTATAACCGGATTAATCAGGCTAGCAGCATTAGGAATATGATTCCTTTGTCCTTCTGCTTCGGAATAAAAGTCCCTGATTATAGAATACTCCCCTGATTTGTTTTTGGAGTCTTTGGCCTTGACTCTCCAATAATACTCAACTCCCTTTATCAAATCGAATGTAACTGAAATATTGGATGTTGACCTTACTTGAAGATTTTTTGAGAACGAATTATTTGTAGCTAACTGGATCTGATAGGAAATGGGATCTCCATCAGGGTCAGATGATTTATTCCAGACAAAGTTCAAAGGGCTGTCGGAACAATTCAAACCATCAATCGGAGTCATAAGCGAAGGAGCCGATGGGGGTTTATTCAATTTAGGTTCTGTAAATGGATGATCTTCATCTGATGAATCGCTGCACCCAGATAATAATATGCATAGAAAAATTAAAATGTGGATTTTCATTGTTTAACTAATTTTAAATGGACAGGGGTTTCTAAATCTAACCTTATGTAATAGATACCTGGTGAATTATTGTTTAGAGAAACTTTTATTTTATTTTGATGCAATTCATACTGTTTTTCAGAAATCTTTTGATGTAACGAATTATAGACCGTAGCAAATACCTTTTCTAAATCCATATTAGGAATCACAATTTCAGTGAAACTTGTTGTTGGATTGGGATAAGCGATAAAGTAGTCAAGAAGGTTAATATTTGTCGTAAAAATTCCTTCACAACTAAATTTGGACGAAACGCTAATTTTGTCTCCATGATTTACATCTACAGAGAAATCAGGAGCAAATGTAGTGAGCATTTTTTTACCATTTATTGAAATTGAATAGGGAGGAGTTCCAGATGTAATTCGGATATTTTCAGTCACTATATTATTCTTCTCAGTTCTCGTTAATTTCCCTAAAACTGCTTCAGATGCTTCTACCACAAGATTGAAGCACTGCTCATAACTTGTCTCTTCTGCTACTTTTAGACAAATTGAATAATCTCCTGGATCTAGATTTTCTAGGATTAAATCGTTAGTAAAAACATAAGATTCACCATTGCCAAGGGTTGCAGTATAGTTTAAAGCCTGGAGTGTATTGATCGTAATTATTCCGTTGTTTTTATCTATACAGGTTTCACCTACGGTTTCTATTTTAAAATTATTTGCTGGTAAACTTAAACAGCCTTGCGCATTGACCATGACACCGCTCATGGATCCGGGACATTGATCAAGCGAATTTTTAACCCCGTCATTGTCGTCGTCTTTTTCACCATAGGGCACTTCTATCACATTTAGAGTAACAAGAAGCTCTTGATCACTTGAAATACACGAGGATAAGTCTTGTAAAATACTTAATTTCCATATATCATGGTCATTTGACATACTTGCAATAAACTTATCTGGATTCGTATTTCGCTCCAATAAATTTCCTTCTGGATCTTCCCATTGGTATGCTCCATTGAATTCAAAATTGGGTTCCAATTCTATTTCATCATCTTCAAATGCAGAAATATTATTACCTATCTTAAATTTATTGTTATTAATACTGTATTTAACCAAATCATTTTCTAAAATTTCACCATTTGAAATCGTAATAATACTGCTTGGTTCAGAACAATTGGGTCTTGTAAAGCTGAAATTCCCAAATTTACTATTGTTGTCTAATTCAATAGAATTCATGCTGTTATTCTTATCAAATATTAATGTTTCACCATTTGGAGTCTGTAAATTAATATTCAAGGGCGAATTTTCTTTGTAAACATGATCAGGAGGCAATTCTTGAGCAAAGTTCCACTTCTGCATTAAATATCCTTCAATATAATTCTTTTGAGTATTAGATATATTATGGTCATAAAATAACACCTCAGATATAGGCCCTTTATGATACCAGTTGGTATTAGGATTTCCTTGCCCCAGTTGACCTAAATAAAATGATTTTGCGTTTGTTAAGTTTGATGATGAAGCCTCAATTTCTTCCTCAAGCTTTCCGTTTATATATATTTTAACTTTGTCTCTGTCTTTAGTAATCATTAAGACGAAGCTCAATTTGTCTTTATAATATCGTCCATGAACTTGATTTCCATTGATTTTGGTTCTTGTTCTTCCATGATCACCGTTAATATGGAATCCAAAACCAGAATCTCCATTTTCATTTCCTAAAAGGGAATTCCAAGCACCTCTTCTATTATACGAGCCAGCAACAACTAAGGTCCAGTTGTTATTCAAATAATCATCATTAGCAGTAGTAAACAGCTCTAAGCCATCGGCACCATCCGTTCCAAACATAAGAGCCGGTAAACCATTCATACCTTTTTGATTATACATAGGCCTCAAGTTGTTATTCGATTGATCATCCATCATATAACCACTGGTCGACTTATTAAACCATTTGGAAACATTACTTCCATTAGCCGGTTTACTATCATCATTTTTAACATCCATTGCATCAAGCCAAAACAAAGGTTCCTGAAGATCCGGATCTATCTTAAATTCCATTGTATCATCAGTACAGGCAACAGAATTATTGAGTTCTTCCCAATCAGCACCATTCTTTCTAGTCTGAATTACAAATCCGTCACCAGGCAAACTAAGCTCACTTTCAATCCAACCATTCGAAATACAATTTTTACTGCTCGTTACCCTACATTTTATTAATGCTCCGGGTCTTATATCACTGACATCTAATTCCTTGGAATTATTAATCACTTTTTCATTATCCACCCACCATTCATATAATGGATCATCTCCTTCATTTGATGCCTCCGCAGTAATTGTATCTGAATTTATTGAACAAACCTCTGAGTCTTCAGACAACAAACTTAATTGTAATTCTCCACCTGATCTGAATTTGGCCCAATCTATATTTGGCCAGGCCTCCTCACACCAATCAATCATTTCTTCTAGGACCTGACAATTCACACCTAATTTTGCAAACTCTGGTAACAAATAGTAAAATTTATCAGCCCAAAAATCCAGGCCGGTATAATTTGACATATCCTTTAATTGTGAAGTGGTTTTATTTATAGCATCCAGTTCATTACTTCCCCCATTTGGCAAACGATTCCAATTTGCGAGATTATTTTCTGGCTTTCGTACTTCGGTTAAAAATTGCCGTAACTGAGCATTTAATACCCATTTAGACATACCTGGTTGAATTCTATCTAAAAAAGTCGGCCAAACACTTTCTGCAAAATCATGAAGTTGATTGCTATCTGTACGCCCAATAATATGCCACGGGCCCTGAACACGTATTCTGAACCCTTTACCTTCGTTCGGATTGGTAGCACCTGACCACGATCTAAATTGATACATGGCATTCATCGAATGATAATATCTAAGCGGTTCATAAATACCTGATGAGCTACTTGCCCTCAATATAAATGTTGGGTGGTAATTATAATCTACCGGTGAATTATGCGAAACCATTCCATTACCACCGTTGATTACCAATTGTAAATGATACCAGTTGGTTGATTCATATTCACCAGTCTCCTTGGGCTGTCCAAAAAACGAGGTGCAATTACCAACAATGTTCATTCCATCGTCCGGGACACATGCCTGAAAATGTGCGGGTATTTCGAACACCTGATACATCTTCCCAAACCACTGACGGGATGCAGGTTGGTCTTCTGGTTTTGCAAACCAATGCGCCTTGTCTTGAAGATCAAACTCATTCATAATTTCAAAATACTTAACACCCATGAGTCGTGCCAAACTTGTTGCTGCAAATTCTCTCGGCACACCATCCGCAAGTTTTGAAGTAGCCCTGCTTTCTTCCTCTCTCCAATGTCCTGCAAGACTTCCGTCAGCTCTTCCTTGGGCTAAAAAAAATCTATGATGGTACCAAAATTTACGGTTCTCTTCCATTAACTCTTCCGGATCACGACTTGCGGGTGGCATGGCCTCCAAATACGCCCTAAAATCTTTGTATCCTTCCTTTGGAAAAATCGTAGTTTTTCCACCATGACTTATTGGATCATTCCAATAATTATCTTTGGTATAGGCATCCATTGGATGCACCATTGGCAACCAATGTTTCCAATCCGGCAATTGAATGGCCAATGGTAGCAAAGTTCTATCCACCATTTTTTCAGAATCAAATCGTTCATTTACGGCCTCTTCGCTTACACCGCCAGGAAACATATAGGGTAGCATATCTTTATCTGCCTCTAAAACAGCATCTAGCCCCGCACCTGCAGCCCATTCTTCAATGGGTTTGTTGGCCAGTTCCGGACCAGGCTGATACGGAGGGTTCCAGGGACGGCCATATCTCCCAACATTGTCTTTAGTGTCTGATAATGACCGAATATAGGAAGCAATTTTTTTACCTTGTTCCTCTGATAGCATATGAAATTTGGAACGTTCAATAATCGATTCATTTGAATAACTAAAGATCTCTAAATCTCTACCGTCTTGAGCATGACATGATGCGCATTTTGCCTTAATAGGCCCTTGACCATTTAGCTTATAGCCATACCAAAATCCCTTTGCCCCCGGTGCTAAATAATTGCTTGCTAAATCGGCATTATACCAGTAATCTTTTCCTTCTGCGATGCTTGCTGCATCAGTATATGGTCCAACCCATGACAAAGGATCTTCCTCTTCAAAATATTCTTCATCCAATATTTTATTGTTGCTAATATCCAATAAATTCATTCTCACTACCCTAAAACCATTTGAGATAGCATCAGATTTATTAAATCGAAAACTTATTTTATTAAGTCCATTTACGAGACCAACGACTGGTAATGAAAATCGAATTGTATTATGACCCCCATGAGCCATGCCTCCTCTTTCTTTTTCAGGACTTTGAATATTAGTTGTATTGTGATTCAAATCTACCCAATCCAGGTCATTGATTTTTATAGATGCCTTATTCTGATAGCCCAAATTATTCACTTGCAGCCATAGCAAAGAAACCACACTAAGCTCAGCAGTTCCAAGCGAGAACTCCCTTTCAACAACAGTACCCTCAGCACCAAGCACTTCAATAGGTAATAAAATCTTTGGATCTGTATTAACGATGGATTGATACTCTGAGGATTTGTTGGAATATGATCCTTTATCCCTTGCATTACTGGCAAATAAGGTTGCTTCATCCTTTGATTGAGCTAAGTTGCTTGAAACAAACGACAAGCATAAGGTTAAAGCAATTAGTATGTTTTTTATCATTTTAAAGTTTAGCTTCAAAAAGCAAATAAAACAGGGAGGTATTAATAATGGGTTAATTTTAAATTAATATTATCGATAACAAAAGAATTAAATTTTTAACTGGCTAAAACACTTATTTTTCAGATTCAATTAGAGATCAACATCTATTTTCTGTCAACATCTACTAATCGTTCTGAATCAAATTCCTTAATTTGATTCAACGTATTTTGAAGCTCTTTATATACTGACTCTTGCTTTTCGATTAAGTTTTCAGTTTCAGAAATATCGGCATCCAGATTATACAATTGTGGCTTCAATTGTTGCGCCAGGTGTTTTTTTGCACCTGCTTTTAATGGAGCCGCAGGAATCCCCTCAATATATTTCCAAGACCCTTTTCGTATGGCCATAACTCCGTTTACACTATTCACTATCATCGTATTTCTTATAGCTTTTTCGTTCGGTTTACCTACCAATTCATCATAAAAACTAAAACTATCTGGAGCTGCTTCCAAAGGAGGAAGTACATCTCCACCTACTAAATCTTGAATCGTAGCAAAAATATCTACTACGTTTATCATTCTATCTGAAACGGTTCCTTTTTTAATTTTACTTGGCCATCTAACTATAAGAGGTACTCGGAATCCTCCTTCCCAAATGGTATGTTTATCTCCCCTAAATGCTCCGTTATTTTCTAGACCTAACTTACGAGCTTCCTTTTCTTCAACATCTCCAATATTTCCTCCGTTGTCACTAGTAAATACAAGTACCGTATTATCTAAAACCCCAGCATATTCTAAGGCTTCAATAATTTCGCCCACCGAGTTGTCGAGGTCATGAATGTAATCACCGTAGGCTCCAGCATTACTTGTGCCTCGCAATTTATCACTAGGTGCAACGGGCGTATGAATAGCCACAGGAGCAAAATATAAGAAAAAAGGTTTATCGGAATTGTCACTAGCAGACTTATATATCCACTCCCGTGCTTTATCATTCAAATCCTGAGTCACATTTGTGGTTACTCGCTGTGGAGCATCATAACCATGATACGGTTGTGCTTTGTAGTAACTCCTCCCGTACGAACTTCTACCTTGAGATCGCAATCCCCAAATCCCTTCGTTTTCTATATAAACTTTTGGAAGCCAATCAATATTATTAGGTACACCAAAATGGTAATCAAAGCCAAGTGAATTTGGTCCAGGTGTTAGTGGTTGTGCTGATAAATCTTCAGTATTATCATTATTGGTATAACCTAAATGCCATTTTCCAATATGGGCAGTATTATATCCGTGTTGTTGTAAATAGGAGGGAAGTGTTAATAATTCTTCTTCTATCAGTAATGGACCTTCAGGTGGTTGTAATACGCCATATTTTAACTTACCTCTCCAAGCATACCTTCCTGTAAGCAATGCATATCTTGTTGGAGAACAAACGGAACCGGGTGTATTGGCATCTGTAAAAAGCATGCCTTCCTCTGCCAATCGATTCATGTTTGGTGTACGAATAAGTGATTTCGGTGCTCCATAACAATTGGAACTTCCGTAACCAAAATCATCTGCAAGAATGACAACAATATTTGGTTTGGATTGTGCTGACAGAAAATTTATTGCCATAATAAGCATCATAGCATTGAGCATGAATTTTATTTCTAATTTCATTTTGTCCTTTTAAATATTAATTATTCAATGGCATGCACATAACCATCGGCAGCCAGTACATAAACTTTATCTCGGTAAATACACAAGGTAGATTCTTCTACACGATGCCCCAATTTTTTAATCCAAATTGGTTTTCCTGTTTTCTGATCTAAACAGTAAAAGAAAGGTGTATTACCTGAGGCAATATAGACGCGACCGCTAGCCAAGGCAGGAGCAGACAAGCCTCCACCATCTGGAAAGGTCCAATTGATTGCAGCTGTTTCAGGGTCAACACTATATACTCTACTTGACAATGGTACACCTCCAATACCTCTCCCAACACGTGCCGAGAAAAAGGCCATACCATCTACAAAAGCGGGACTGGCATTAAAGCCCGAATGCACTCCTTTTTCTTTTGTATTCTTGTTTCCGTCATGTAAGAGTTCTCCTGTTTTAGCCTCAAAAGATCTGAAGATATTAGAGCCGCTAGGCAAATAGATCTTACCGTTTTCGGCAATTAAAGTACCCGAATCGAGACCAACTCCATTTACTTTCCAAACAATCTTACCCGTTTTCTTATTAAAAGCATATAATGAATGGCTCCATGAACCAAAATAAACCAAGTCACCATCAATGGCAGGTTCGGCAGGTACCGATTTGGCGGTAGGATACATCCAAACGATATGACCTGTTTTTCCATCTAAACAAACAGCATATCCATTCACTGTAGGTACATATACCAAACCATCATCTACTGCAGCTGATCCCCAAACCCATCCTCCAGGAATTGTTTGTTTCCAAACCAGCTCGCCTGTTTCGGCATCCAGGCAGTAAAAAAAACGTTCCCCACCTTGCTGACCTGCATATACCTTTCCATCGGCAATGGCAGCTCCTACCGAGATAGCGCCTCCCATTTCAAACTTCCAGTTTTCTTCTCCTGTTTCTGCATCAACTGAATATAAAAATCCACTTGGAGTGCCAAAAACTAGGTTGCCGTCAGCTGCAGTTGGCTTACTTTGATAATAGGTTCCTCCTGATATTTGATCGGTAAATATCCGTTCGCCCTGTTCATTTTCAAATGCACACAGAATGCTCTTTTTCCATTGCATTTTACCATCATTGCCTAAACAATAAAGCATTAGATTACTGTCAGTAATTAATAATTCATCTCCATTGCTTACTAAATCGGCATAAATGGCATGCGAACTTATTTTTTTATCCCACTTAACTTTTCCCTTGAGGTCTACATTGTATAGCTGACCACTAATAGTGGCAAAATAAATTTCATCGTCATTAACAACCGGGCTTGCACGAATCCAGTCATCGGCTTTAACTTTCCATATCAATTTTCCGCTAATTGCATCCAAACAATAAAGTTGTTTATCTGCTCCGCCAACATATAGTTTGTTGTTATGCAAAACAGGAGTTGTAAAATGTTTTCGTGCACCTTTTTCAGGGTTCTTCACTTTAAACTCCCACGCTAATTTTCCATCCGATTCATTCAAACAATACACACTTCCGCCATTAGCTCCAAAAAACACCTTTCCGTTCTTTACAGTTACAGCAGAGTTAACTGAGCCGTTGGATAAAAAATTCCAGGCAATACGCTTGTTTCCTTTTTTATTGGAAAGATTCAAGGCATAAACATAACCTTCCATGGTACCCTGAAACACTTTATCACCAGAAATAACTGGCTCGGCCAAGGCATCGATATCACCAACATTAAAATCCCAAAGTTTCTTCTTATTCTGTGAATCGGCACAAATCAACCTGTTTAGGTTTTGGCAAATAGCGGGAGTAGAATAGATATCATGGACTCCAAAAGGGTAAACCACAAAATCTTCATTCCCGGTTACGGCAGCATAACGCGTACGATAATCGATATGCCCGGCATAACGACGTGCTTCAATTTCCCCGGTTTCTTTATTTAAATACACAAGGTTACGTGCTTGTCCGTCATTTCCACCGTGCGAATTAATCTCTCGCAAAACCACCTGGTTGTTTATCAGCAATGGAGTTGAAGCCATTCCAGGATATTTGTACAAGTAAAAAATAGGAACATTTTGGGTAGATTTCCAAATCTCATTTCCTGTTTTTAAATCCAAACAAAATGAGCTTGCCCGCATACCTGGAGAGGTAACATATACCCGATCATTTTCAATTACTGGCCGTGCGTACCATCCAAGGCTTACAGGAAATTTCCATTTCTCTCGTCCATAACTTGGACCGGGTGCAGTTGTAGAACCATTATTGTGTTTATTGGCCTGAAACATGGGCCAGTTGGCAGACATGTCGCCGCCTGTCACTTTTGTTTCTGCTTCAAAAGGGGTGAAAATCGGTCCGTTTTCTACAAATTCCTTTTGAATCTCCTCCATTTTCGTAAATCCTTCATCTATGGTTTGACATATTTGAACCACCGCCTCAATGTATTTACTGTTTTGTTTATTATCAACTAATGATTCCCTTTTGTCATGCTTTGTTAAGGCCTGACCAAACTGAAGTGGGTTATTAATTTTTGTTTCCAATTTGCGATACTGGAGGTCTAAATCAAAAAACGAGAGCGTATTGGCTCCCTGCTGTTGTAATGCACCCATCCACATATAAAGTATTTTTGTACGTTCTTTATAATTTGCTTCTGTTGTTTTATTATTTTTTACCTCAATTCTTGTTTTGTCAATATCAGTGCTTCCACTTTTGTATTTCTGAGCGACTAGTTTGTTAGTAAATATGACTGTTAAACATATCAAGAGAATCCATTTTATTCTATTCATCCTAATTTTTTTTAAGGTTTTATTTTTTGTTCTGCAATATCACGATACACTTGGGTTAAGGGATCGTCAGCATTTTTCATATACTTGAGTAATCCATTTCTTGCTTTAGCCAATACATGGGCATATTCTGGATTTTCGGCAAGATTATGCATGCTCCCAGGATCATTCTTCCAATCATAAAGTTCTTCTTCTGCTCTAAGCAAAAATGATTCATAGCGTTCTTTTATTACTTCATCTTTTTCTGATGCATTTTTCAGGGCTCTTAAAGAAGGCCCATTATAAGGAACAATGGCTCCCAAATCGCCTAATTCTAACCCGTCTTCTTGATAACAGTTGTTATAGACATATCCAAATTGCCCATCGTAGAAGGTCCTTATCTCCTTGCTTCGACTATAAGTTCCTGGAACAGCGTGGTCTGGACGGACTACCCAACCCATGCCTTCCAGTTTTTTTTCGAAATCAGGCCGTTGTTTTAGCACATTGGCTAGTCCATCACCATAATAGATATCTTCATTGCGCAGATACACAATGGATTCACGCCATGATTCGGGAGTTCGGTTCTCTAAAAAAGGAACAAGAGACTTTCCATCCATCGGACTTGGAATTGGCAGATTTGCTAACTCTAACACCGTTGGCGTAATGTCCATAAGAGAGATTAGATGGTCTTTATCTTTCACAGGTTTTTTAATCCGTTCTGGCCAACGCATCAATAATGGCGAACGATTACTACCCATGTAACAATCGAATTTAGCATATGGCAATGGCATACCATTATCTGATACAAAAATAACAAGGGTAGATGTGTTCTTGCCCAACTCATCCAAAACATTTAAACAAGCTCCTACAGTATCATCCAGTCGTCTTACTGACGACGCATATTTTGCCAGGTCGTTTCGTATTTCTGGAATATCAGGTAGGGTTGGAGGCACTTTCACTTCTTCGGGCTTATAAATCCGCGAAGGATCTTTTATCTTAATTTTAAACTTACCATTACCCCAAAAAGGGATATTAGGATTAAACGGGTCACCATGAAATGGACGATGAGAATCTGCGGAATTTACAACCATAAAAAAAGGTTGATCGTTTTTATCGGCTTCTTGAATGAATTTACGCAATCCACCCGCTATTCCTTGCGGGTCTCTCCCTACCACACCATCTGGATCTGTAAGCCCCAACTTCTTGTTATCAAAAGCCCAATTAAAGGCTTCTATAGGTAGCATATGGTGTTTTTTGTGAATATTTCCAGTTAAATATCCAGAAGTTCTCAATAAGGCGGGTAACGTTGGTGTTCCCTCTTTCATTGGAAAAAATCCACCTGAACCATAATGATTCGGAATCAATCCGGATAACATTGACTGACGTGCTGGTTGACACACAGATACAGAAGTAAAAGCCTTTTCGAAGGAAAAACTCTCTGCGGCCAAACGGTCTAAATTTGGTGTGACATCTGGTGCTACCCCTCCAGCAAAACCAGCACTATCATAATTAAAATCATCTGCAACAATTAATAATACATTAGGGCGCGAGGCCATTGATTTCGATTTCTTGCTATCAACATTTTCACATCCATGAACAACAAATATGCTCATAAAACCAAATACAATTAAGGTCCTGAATGTTAATTCTGAATGTAATTTCATGTTAATATTTTGAATTATTCTTATATATTTTTCCATTATTTAATGGAGTTTCAAAAGAGGAACTGGCTTCGCAACATAGCCTGCAGAACGCGAATTTGGAGCAACGAGATCTTCATCTCCTATATAACTTTTAGCCATTTTTTTGAAGACTTCAATTTTCTTAACGGTATCCGGATATGTTACTGATAGTTCATTTTCTTCGCTGACATCATTTTTTATATTGAATAATTTCATTCCCACTTTTTTCGTTTTTAGATTCCACATATTCTTGTGAAAATCATTTTGTAGATATAATTTCCAATCTGATGTTCTAATGGCTTGAAGTTGATCTAATTGATAATAGGCAAAAAAGGCATGTGGCGTTTTTGCCTTTTCGGGATCCGTAAACAATGGCCATATATCCTGTCCATCAATCACCACATTGGGGAGTTCGCAGTCTACTAAATTGGCAATAGTAGGATAGAAATCCATCATTGTTGCTAATTCTTTACACTGTTTACCTTCAGCAATTTTACCCGGCCAGTTTACAATCATGGGAACGCGCATGCCACCTTCGAAGACCGTGCCTTTATATCCTTTTAAAGGCGCGTTTGAACGTTCAACTGGTCGACCAGGAGCTCCATTATCAGAGGTGAATACTACAATTGTATTTTCCCTAAGATTCAATCTGTCGAGCGTTTCAAGTACTTGTTTAGTAGACCAATCTATTTCTTCAATGACATCTCCCAAAATTCCGTTTTCCGATTTTCCCTTAAACTGAGGGCTTGCGAAAAGTGGGCTATGCGGCATGGTATGAGACAGCATTACAAAGAAGGGTTCATCTTTGTTTTCTTCAATAAATTTTATGGTTTCTTCGGTATATCTTTTGGTAATAGTTTCTTGAACAACCGGAGCTTCAATAACAGTTTCATTTCTAAGCAAAGGTATTTCTGGGTGTTCGTAAATCTTTCGATGTGCTCGAATATCACTTCCAGGACCAGTATCATTGCTATAAGGTATACCGTAGAAATAGTCAAAACCTTGATTGGTTGGCAAAAATTCTTTTTGATCACCTAAATGCCATTTTCCAATCAATGCTGTATTATAATCTTTTTGTTTAAGGAGTTCGGCAATGGTTATCTCTTTTGGATTTAGCCCCATTTCATCAACAGGAAAACAAACACATTCTCCGCGATAATTCATATCCATTCCAATACGAATTGGGTAGCTTCCGGTCATCAAAGCTGCTCTCGACGGTGTACACAATCCACTAGCTGCATAAAAATCTGTAAATAGAACTCCTTCTTTTGCTAATTTATCAATTGTTGGTGTACGATTAAGCTCATTACCATAGCAGCCTAAATCGCCATATCCTAAATCGTCACAAAGAATGAATACAATATTAGGTGGTTTTTCTTGTGAATATCCTTTTTGTATTGTTAGGAAAAAGAGAAAAATTATTAAACTGCCAATAAATCTAATTTTGAGCATGCTATTTTTAAATTATTTAATATTTCTAATTTGTTTCTTGATACATTTTTTCATTTGCTATTCTTATTTTATTGCATATAAGTAACCATTTTTGATCAAAGCAAAAACTTTATTACCATAAATGGATGGGACACTTTCTAACATGATACCACCAACATGTGTTTTCCAGATCACCTCGCCCGTTTTAGGATTCAGGCACGTTAAAAATGGATCCGCAGATGATCCGAAAATTATTTTATTTTTAGTTAATACAGGTGATGTCAATCCACCACCCCCTTTGTATTCCCAAAGTAGTTCTCCTCCGTTTGAGAAGTCATTAAAAGCATATATGGTGGCGTTATATGGCAAACTGGTAACTTGCCTTATGGCAGATCCAAAGATCATATTATCCATAGCAGCAATGGTTCCATTTTGTAGCCAGCCGGGTTTAACAGCCCATTCCCAATCTATTTTTCCTGTATGTTTATTGATTGCAGCGATACGGGATCCTGCTTTTTGAACATATAAGTGATTTTTATGCAAAACAGGTGCAGCAGAATCTGGCAATCCTCCATCAATACCTTCTGGTTGTGTTTTTCTACGCCATAACAATTCACCTGTTAATTGATCAAAAGCAAAATAGTATCCGGACCAGGATCCAGTATAGACAACATTCCCTTCAGTAATTGGGTTGCAATACACACCAGGAGGCCATCCATGATGACTTCCTTTTAAGGATTTGTTTTCATCTGGAGTGTTTTTTGCCGTGAAGTAATTCCATAATTTTTTTCCAGTGTTTGGATCTAGCGCAAAGAAATCACCGTTCATATTTCCAAGAAATATCATTCCGTTGTCGTAAGCAGCACTGATCCAAACTGATCCTAATTCTTGTGAAGTCCAAATGGGTTTACCAGTGTTTTTATCCAGTGCGAAATACGTTCCGAAACTCTCATAAGTTTGACCAACAAATACTTTACCTTCTGCCACAGTGGGAGAAGGGGAGCAACTGCTTTTAGTTTCAAACTTCCACAGTTCTTTTCCTGTTTCTGTGTCTACGGCATTGACAAATCCATCAGGACTGGCAATATATAAAATGCCATCAACAATGGTAGGAGAACTCTGTTGACCAGAGATTTCACCAGCAGCAAAAAACTTTCCATTTACCCAAGTACCGTCTAATTGACTGTGAAGCCATTGTGTTTTTCCAGTGTTTGGATCCACAGAGGTGAGCATCATATTGCGGTCGCTAAATAGAACCCCTTGTTTGTTACCTACCAAATCAGCAGTAAAACCATGATCACTTATTTTCTCTTTCCAAATAAGTGAAGGTGTTTTTTTGGAAATATCTAAAGCATATCCTATACCAGATAAATCTGCAATGAAAATGGTTTTATCAACTATTATTGGTCTTGACCTATTCCAATCCTGAGTTTCAAACTCCCATAATTTTTTTCCACTTTTCCCATCCAAACAATAGATAAATTTGTCTGCGCTCCCTATATATAAATATCCGTCTTCAGCAATAGCCGAACCAAAAAAATCATAGGCACGTGGTTCCTCTTTATCGGATTTGAATCGCCAAACTTCGTTTCCTGATTCTGATTCTAAAGCAATCAATAATCCAGACTTAAATCCTACAAGTACCTTATCATCGGCATAAGAGATATTACCTCTAATTGTTGCATTGAATGATTTTTCCCAAAGAACAGCGCCATTCTGTTTATTAACTTTATAGCATGTATTTTTAGTAGAAGTTACGAATACCGCATTATTTGTGCTGGCTGGTTGGCCGGTAACTTCCCCTTTGGGTTTAAAACTCCATATTTGATTACCAGTATCTGAATCGTTACAACTTATAACATTATTAAAAATATTGACAATGGATTCGGAATTGGTTGCATTGTTAATTCCAGTGTAATACCGCTTTGAGAACTCTTTTTTTCCCGTTTCTAAATTAAATCTGTTAAGTTTAGAACCCGTTCTAACAATCAAACTATTGTCAACTATTTGCGGTGTTTTTTTGGCACCTGGGCTCGTATAATAACTTGCTGAGTTTGTCCTTCCTTTCCAAATTACATCTCCTGTTTTTTGATTTAAACAATAGGCTATTACATCCGTACCTGCACCTGCCGTGTATACTTTTCCATCGAGTAAAAGAGCATTTGCATTCCATCCGTTTGTCTTCGGGAATTTCCAAACGATCTCACCTGTTTCTGGTCCTTTGTCAGGGCTGTATCCATTTTGTGAGCCATTTACTCCATGATAAACTGGCCAATTAATGGTGCTTGATGATTGAGTTGAAGCTTTACCTTTTACTTCTTTAATAAATATAGGATTGGCAATAATATGTTCCAAAGTTGCAAATCCATTGTCTATAACTCCGTATACCATTTTATTATCGTTACTCAAAATGATTAAATCATTTGCAAATGAATCGAAAGATGACATATCCATTCCTTGACGCCTTAACAAACGCCATAAACGGTACAAAGCTGCACGTCTTTCTTTAACATTCCTTTCAATCGTTGGATTGTTCTTTACTGTCTTTCTTAATTGGTCTAATTCGGCATGCCAAGAGCCAACAATCGTATCATTTCCTATTGAAGTATCGCTCTGGAAGGGATAACAATGACAGGCGAACAATAAAATAAAAACTGTGATATGGATTCTTTTCAATTTCATAGTAGTCTAACTATTATCGGCTGTATTTTTGATTACGAATTTTTTTTAATAGTTGTTTCATTTCCACAACCTTTTCAACACTGTCGTTAATAAGGTCATTAGTTTCATTCGGATCTATTTTGAGATTATAAAGTTGTTCGTGAGCTTCTGCCAATCGCCGTGGGTGGTTTTTACCCTTTATAAAGGGAGGATTGGGATCTGCAATAATTCCTTCTATGTATTTCCATCCATCGACCTGAAAAGCCACAATTCCTTCAAAACTCGTGTAAATCATATGGTCTCGAATTGGTTTTGCTGGAGCACCAAATAATGCTGGATAAAAACTATAACTATCGCCAGCTTCAACCTTTGGATCTTGCATGTCTTGATTTACTATTTCCAAAATAGTTGCGTAAATATCAACCAAATTGACCAATTCATTAGAGGTACTTTCTGGCTCAATTCTATCTGGCCACTTTACAATAAATGGTACACGAAACCCACCGTCAAACACGGAAAGTTTGGTGCCTCGAAAGTCACCATTGATTTTAAGTCCAGCATCAATTGCATCTTTTGCACCAGCGGGATGCCCTCCGTTATCAGAAGTAAAAATAACTATGGTGTTGTCTGTAAAATTGTTTCGTTCTAAGGCTTTTAAAACAGAACCTACTGAAGCATCTAATTCCATGATATAATCGCTGTAAACACCCCCATTACTGGCTCCAACAAATGATTTAGATGGGGTAAGTGGTGCGTGTATGGCTGGCATAGGATAATATAAAAAGAATGGTTTCTCTTCTGATTGGGCATCCATCCATTCGTCAATACGTTTATTCAAAGTACTCGTTGTTTCCGTATTGGCACGATAAGGAGCAGGTATTCCCATCATTGGCTTACCTTTCCAATTGGTTTTTGGCTGCCTTTGCTGAGGTGGTAAATCATCCATAGAATCTACCAATCCATAGGTGTGATCGTTTTCTACCCAAATTCCAGAAAGGTCACCGTTATTACTTGGAACTCCCCAATGATAATCGAATCCTAAATCCAAAGGACCTGGAGTTAATGGTCTGGTATAGTTGGTTGGATTTTTACTTTGATAACCAAGATGCCATTTACCAATAGCAGCTGTATTGTAACCCAATGCTTTTAGTCGTGATGCAATAGTGGACCTCTCTGTATCTATTGACAACGCGCTTTTAACTCCTGACACACCATATTTTTTACCATCTCGCCATTGATACTGTCCAGTGAGTAAACCATAACGAGTTGGAGAACAAACAGATGACGGGGTGTAGGCATTGGTGAATTTTCGACCTTCCAGAGCTAATTTGTCTATGGCATGGGTTTTAAGAACGTTTGTGTCACACCCATATGCTCCTGAGCTTCCGTATCCAAGATCATCAGCAAGGATAATTACAATATTAGGAAGTTTTTCTTGTGAATAACTTTCGCTTGCAGAAAGCATCAAAATGCAAAAAATAAAAAAACGAGAAAATATATCTTTCACCATAAGTAATCCTCTAATTTCAATTAATAAAGATGATCAAAAAACGTATAATAACTTTCTTGATTTATTTTATGCGCTAAAAAACATAGTTCTACCATATGATAATCACCCCACATACTTGACTCATTAGCAGGTACTTTTTGACCTTCAGGAATATGATCCCAACCATTGGGCCAATGATAAACGGAATGTTTTAATATACCTTGATGGTCAGGCTCTACTGCGAGATAATCATCGGTCAATAAGGTGCGTAAAGTTGTGAATCCGGCCTGTTCATATTTTTTAGCCTCGACAGGTTCTTTTTCTTTTAACAAATTTGAAAGCCTTAATAAGCCCTGAGCAGCTATTGCTGCAGCCGAGCTATCAATGGGTTCGTAATCGTTAATTATTTCTGCTTTACGGTCTTGGTACTTTCCTAAATAATGAATTTTAGGCGCTCCCGTATCCCAATAGGGAATCCCGTCTGATGAGGTGTTTTTGATATAAAAATCGCAGGTTGCTTTAGCTGCTTTTAAGAAACTCGCTTTAACAACTTCTATCCCTTCAAAATCGATAGACTCTTGATTTAGATATTCTAAGAATTCTGAAAAGCCAACCATTGCCCAAGCCAGTCCTCTGGTCCAGGTGGTAAACCCTGAAAAGCCCTGTTGTGAATTTGGACAGCGGTAATTCCCATCATTCGTATTAAAAATGGACTCGTGTGCTACACGTCCCCAAGTATCGTAAGTATCTCTTCCTTCACCATAAAAAACAGCATATTTAGCAGTAGTCATTCCATGGGTTACTGCTTTTTGCAGTAAATCTATTTGTTTGTCATTTTCGTCTAAGAGTCGATGTCCTAACTTATGGGTCGCTAATAATATTCTAGTTGTTCGAATGGTATCTATAAACAAGGAATGTGGACCGTTAAACGAATAAATAAACCCGCCATCTTTTACATCAGTCCAGCGCTTAGATTGTACAGAACCAGACATTGATATGGCCAATTTATAATAGTCTTTTTCTTCTTTACTCGCATCCAATATATTTTGATTGGCCATACGCAATAAATTTCCGTAGGTACTCAAATTATTAAAACCATGATCATGCACTCCAAAATGACTTAAATGGTGTGCCATATTTGCTATGGTATTCTCTTTTCCAAGATGTAGCATTTCTTTATTTCCGGTTGCTTCCGCAATTAATAAAGGAATACCATATTGAAAACCCTGAGTCCATTCTGTCCAACCTCTTGTTGTATATTCTCCATTTACGGTAAATACCGGAGCCCCCTTAGATGTATCATATACTTTGTTAAGTGCTTCAGTCTTATTGCTGGCAAGATTCCAAAAATCATCTAAAGATTTTTTTAGATCTGAACCTTTTATATGAGTATCTATAATCATGTAATATTGTTTCTTATTTAGTCGTCCTGCTGAGAAATTTTTACCGCTAGTACGTCAAAATCAACATCAGATCCAGAAGTTGTTCTTGTGGCATCCATAAGTGCTGTTTTTGCCAAGGCATAAGCGATCGGTTTCATTCCTATTAAGGTATTCATAAAATCTTGCACACCTTTTTCATTTACCACGCGCGTTACCAAACCAATTTGTAAGGCCTGATTAGCATCCAGTCGTTCACAAAGTAAAATAATTCTTTTTGCATTTGCTTCGCCAACCAACCGTCTCACTCTAGTCATTCCTCCCCAACCGGGTAACCAACCATTGGAAACTTCTGGAGAACTTAGAATCGCGGTAGGAGTTGCCAGTCTGAAGTCGCAGGCTAATGCGAGTTCAAGCCCTCCTCCCATAGCATATCCATTGATAAAAGTGACTGTAGGCTTACCAATCGTTTCAATTTTATTATTGACGTCATTCCCTAATTCTATCCAACGTTTTACTTCATGATCTTTTAGTGTTTCAAACTCTTTAATGTTGGCTCCTGTTGAAAATGCTCTGTCTCCGGCACCTCTAAATAGGATGGCTTTTACCTCATTATTTTCTTTTGCAGAATCAATGGCATTGTTTAATCCTTCGAGCATTTCGAAGCCTATACAATTCATTTTTTGAGGATAATTGAGGGTTAAGGTTAATAGTCCCTCATTTAAATTTGTGATGATAAAATCTGTCATAGACTAACTTCTTTTTGCAATAATCCTAATTTGCAATATTTAAAAATGTTGGCATCATAGATTTTTATAGAGCCATCGATAATTGGCATAAAATCCATCATATCTAAAACATCCTTTTGCAGATCTACTCCTGGCGCAATCTCTTTGAGTTGCAAGCCTTTGGTGGTTAGTTGAAAAAGCGCTCGTTCGGTTACATACAGCACTTCCTGTTTGTTATCCAGTGCATATTCGCTGGAAAACGTAATTTGCTCTACGTCATTAATGAATTTATTAAATTTACCGGGATGCTTAATTTCAAGTCCTTCTTCTGTAATTTCTTGTTGTGATTTTACCGCAAAGGAACCACAGAACACTACTTTTTTGGCATTTTGTGAAATGTCTATAAATCCACCACAACCTGTTAATATATTTCCAAATCGACTTGAATTCACATTTCCAAATTGGTCAATTTGAGCAAAACCTAAGAAGGTGATATCTAATCCACCGCCTTGAAAGAAATCAAACTGATAGCCATCATCAATAATAGAGGATGGATTGTACATGGCCCCAAAATTTAAACCTGTAGTTGGAATTCCTCCTGAGGGACCTTGTTCAATCATAAAAGTAAGTTTGCTCGCAATGCCTTCTTCTTGAGCTACAATAGGTACACCGTCAGCCATCCCATAGCCTAAATTTACAAAAGTACCCTCCTGAAGCTCTAGGGAGGCTCTTCGCATAATAATCCGCTTTAATCCTCCCAATTTCAAATCTTCAGAGGTATATGCTTCTTTTCTATCTACCAGCGCTTTATCAAAAGAAGAAATAAAAGTCATCTCCTGAGTTTCATCCTGCACTACATAATCAATAAATATCCCTGGTACTTTTACCCTTCCTGGATCACAATTAGATTCATTAATATTTTTAACCTGAGCAATTACGATACCTCCATTTACCTTCGCAGCTTGTGCAATAGACAGCATAGAGAAAAACCCAACTTCTTCTTCCATGGTTAAATTGCCTTCCACATCAATTGAGGTTCCCCTAATAATTGCAACATCTACTTTTAATGATGGGTAAAAAAGATAATCTTCATTGATTAAGGTTACGTGAGAAACAAAATCTTCAGTAGTAATACTATTGATTTTTCCACCTTCTATATGTGGGTCTACAAAAGTTTTTAAACCAACTTTAGTAATAACACCTGGTTTACCGGATGCACTGGCGCGCATTAAATGACTTAGCACTCCTTGAGGTAAATTGTATCCTTTTATTTTATTTTCTTTAGCTAAAGCTGACATTTTTGGAGCATTACCCCAAAACCCACCAATATTGGTATCGATCAAGCCTTCCAAGGCTACATGATTTAATCCCTTAGAATCATTATCTCCAATGCCACAAGGATGAACTGTTTTAAGATTCTTTGGACTACCCGTATTTTTGAATCGTTCTCCCAAATACGCCATCACTTTATCCGGTACAGCATGTCCTGCGCCTGCACCGCCAAAAACCACAGTATCTCCATCGTTAATATGGCTGACTGCTTTTGTTGCTGATACTATTTGAAATTTAGTTACTTTCACTTCTATACTTGAATATATTCAAATGTAGTAAAAATTAATATTACACGTGTAATGTTTTTATAATTTTTTATATCTTCACATCAAATTAACTGCTTCTTGGTTTTGATGATATAGGAATTATACGATAAGACTAGGTGCTCTTAGAATATTAAAAACTAAAAAAGATTTAATTATATTTGATTATAATCTTTTCTAAAAAAATTGTTTAATTGAAAGTTAACCAACAGTATATAGCCAATCTACTTAAAATTTCAAGGGTAACGGTAACAAAGGCTCTTCAGGAACACCCGGATATTGCTAAAAGCACGGTAAAGAAAGTTAAAGAACTAGCAGATGAGCTGGGATATATTCCAAACATTGTAGGCAGAAACCTTTCAACTAAAAAGACAGGCACTATTGGGCTTATCGTACCAAAAATTAACCATTCTTTTTTTTCGACAATTATAGAGGAAATGTATACCAAGGCAAAGGTTTTAGGGTATCAAATTATATTGATGGTTTCCTTTGAGAACGAAGAATCAGAACTGGCCAATGTGAAATCCTTACTTTCTATGAATGTAGATGGTATTATTATAGATTCTGTTTCTACTTCAGACAAAGACAAGTCATACGAATTAATTTTAAAACATAAGAAACCTTTAATTTATATCGATAGAAAACCGCGGTCTATAAAGAAGGTAGAAAGTATTGTTTTTGATGATTTCAATTTATCATATAAGCTTACAAAAGGCTTAATTGATAAAGGCTATAAGAATATAATGTGTATTACCGGATCTCAAGAAATTAATATTTGCTACAACCGATTAACTGGATTTAAAGGGGCAATGAAAGAGTCAAAACTAGACATAAGAAAAGACACTGTTTTAATGGCTGGACTTGATAAGCACAGTGCCTTTGATGTTTTTGATAAGTACGTTGAAAGTAATTCCAAACTGCCAGATGCAGTTGTTTGCGTGAATGATTCTGTAGCTCTGGGAGTTTATAAAGCATGCAAAAAACATGACATTAATATTCCAGATGATATAGGTGTTATTGGCTTTGGACACGTAAGTGCTTCTAACTTAGTACAACCACCACTTTCTACTGTAAAACTCAATTTACAAAAAGCAAGTTTCACTGCCGTTGAAAACTTAATCGCTCTTATAAACAACAAACCAGTTCGTAAAAACACTGTTATAGAAGGGGAAGTTATATTTAGAGAAAGTGTAAAACAAAAAAAGCATTAAAACTTTATTTTATTTTTTCCAGTTATCAATTCTAACTTTTTTACCTGTGGCTACACTTTTTCTGGCAGCATCTAATATTCTAACTACCTTTAGATTATTATCCAATCCTGATAGGTCGTTTTTATCAAGAACAATAGTACCCTGAACAACAGCTTTAAAAAAGTCAAAAGCATTGTTATTCGGTTTTGCTCTATCTTCTAACTTTAGTTGTAACTCGGGTTTTTGTCGTTCTAATTTATAACTAACATCGGCATGATTATGAGCAATTACATAACCTGTTTCTCCATAAACTTCAATATCTTTTCTGCTGTAAGGCCAATTCCAAGAGGGTTGCAAGACACCCGTCATATCTTCATATTCTAATAAAATAGTGGCATCATCATCAACTTTAGAATAAATGTCTGGCTTAAAACTACTTGCAGTTGCATAAACAAAGGTTGGCATTTCGCCTTCTTTTAACCAGGTAATCAAGTTGGCTCCATAGCATCCAAAATCAGTAATGGCACCTCCTCCATTTTTATCAGGATCTGTCAACCATTCTAAAAACTCATCACTCACCTTTATTTCTTTAGGACCCGCATGGCCATCGTTCACAATAATTCTTCTTGGTCTCCCTATTTTCTTTTCTGTATTTAATAGTTGATTCACAAACTGATGAGAAGGATACCATGTAGTTTCGTAATTGGTAATCAGGTGTATCTGATACTTTCTTGCCAAACCAGCCATTTCTTCAGCGTGCTTATAGTTTATAGCTAACGGTTTTTCAACCATTACATGAATACCCTTTGGAGCACATTGTTTTACGGTGTTTAAATGTTCGTATGTAGCATTAAAAGCAGCCACCGCTTCTGGCTTCGTTTTATCGAGCATCTCCTCTAAACTAGGGTATACAATATCCATCGAAAAACCAAATTGCTTAGATAAACGTTCAGCTAAGGCTCGGTTAGGCTCGGCGATACCCACTAAATCGAAGGTTGTTGTATCATTATGCTTAAACACCCAAACTACATGACCGTGCGATAGGCCGTCTACGCCTAATTTTAGTTTTTTAGTTTGGGAAATCATGTTGACACTCAGTGTCAAACATATGATTAAAATAATCGTTTTTTTTAGCTCCATTGTAAATATAAAATCAGTTATAAAAATAGGTTACTTATAGATCTACCAAGATATAAAAATTCACTTTATGGCATGAATATAACCATCAGAAGACATCACATAAGCCTTTCCTTTATATAAAGCCGTGCATGACTCTTCTACCTTATTACCCATCTGGTACATCCACTTGACCGTTGTTGTGCCGTCGCCATTTCCATCACTATCAACACAATAAAAATAAGGATCGGCAATACTAGGGAAGTACACATTTCCTTCGCCTCCAATAACTGGGCTACTTAAACCTGCTCCCAACTGAGTCCAAATCAACTCGCCCGTTACGGCATCAATACAATATACCACTGCCTCTACACAAATCCCACCCAAGCCAAGGCCATGCCAGCAAGATAAATATACTTTTCCATCATGAATAGCAGGAGTAATATTAAAAATATTTTTTTCGTCAACAAACTCCCAGATGAGTTCACCTGTTTCTAGATCAATACACTTATTCTTTACATAAATTCTACCATCTTTAATTATCGCAACACCCGAGTCAGTTCCAGCACCATTATATTTCCATAGTAATTCACCCGTCTTTTTATCAAAAGCCTTCAGATAATTATCCCAACTTCCAAAAATAACCGTATTTCCTTCTACCGCTGGCTCACTACATACCGATAATGAAAATGGTTTTTTCCAAATCATAGCACCGGTATTCGCATCCAATGCCCAAGCATACCCATCGATCCCTGGAATGTAGACCATTCCATCTGAACAGGTTGCAGAGCCCCACACCCAGTCAACATTTTGTTTCCAGATAAGTTTTCCAGTTTTAGCATCGATACAATAGAAATCGTCTTCGCCTCCTTGTTGCCCAACATAGATCTTTCCTTCGTAATAAGTAGGTGCTCCTGAAATGGAAGCTCCCAGTTCAAACTTCCATAATTCTTTTCCCGTTTGAGCGTCTACAGCATATACAAACCGGCAAGGTGATCCAAAGAAAACCATATTATCTGCAGCTGTAGGCTTAGATTGGTAATATGCCCCTCCAGCTATTTGATCGCTTAAAATTCTGTTTCCGTCCTTTTCAAAACTTTTAATAGTACTTCGTTTCCAGACTTCTTCTCCTTTTAAATTGACACAATGCGTATATAAATCTGAATCGTTTATCACAATTTTATCGCCCTGTAAAGATAAATCAGCCAAGATAGGATGCTCACTTAAATGCTTATGAAAGAGTTCTTTTTGTTGATTTCCTTTTTTAAGTTGCACACCATAAACTGACCCTTTCATGGTCGCAAAGAAATACGTATCTCCCGTAAAAACAGGTGAAGCACGAATCCAATCGTCAGCCTCTTTTTTTAGTAGAAGTTCACCTGTTTCAATATCAAATACATAAAAATTCTTATCTGCAGCTCCCACAGCAACTTTTCCATCGGCAACAAAAGGCGCTGAAAAGTGCCTATATGATCTATGCTCTACGTTTTCAACACTATATTCCCATTGCAGAACACCTGAGCGCTTATTTAAGCAATAAAATGTACCATCATTTGCTCCAAACAACACAAAGTTTCCATATACAACGGCTTTGTCATTGATGGCTCCTTCTGCTCTAAATGTCCAGTTGGGTTTTGGTCTATGTCCTAATTTTCTATTCGCTTTCCAAGCATATAAATATCCTTCCAAAGTACCTTGATAAGCCCAACCTTCGTCATCTAGCAACGGCTCGGCAAAGGTGTATCCGGTATACATTTCAAAAAGTTTGCGACCTGTTTTTATCTCCTTAGCGATAACACGATCAAATGCCTGTGTTACTGGAGGTTTATCATGAATATCCTGAACACCAAATGGATAGACTACTATGTCTTCGTTGGCAGTAAACGGTGCGTGTCCAGCTCTATAATCTACATGACCTACTTCTATTTCTTTTACAATTTCACCCGTCTTTTTATCCACCAAGACAACGTCTTTGGTTGGACCTCTATTACCTCTGGCACCCATTTCCCGAAATAGGATATGATCTTTCAAAATAACTGGACTGGACTGATTATTTGAGGCGTGGTATAACTGATCACCCATAATTTCTATGAGTTGCTTTGTGCTCCAAATAACTTCACCTGTATTTAAATCCAAGCAATACATGGTGGTTCTAATTCCTGGAGAAGAAATATAAACACGATTTCCTTCAATTGCGGGTTTTGATTCCCATGCCAATCCAACAGGAAAGGTCCAGGCCTTTTCTCCTTTTGTTGGGCCTAATGCTCCCGTATAACCAGATAAGCCTTCATTACCTTTATAGGAAGTCCATGGAACTTCATTTTGAATTTCCGAATTTATTGGTGTAGCATTACTTTTAAATGCTAAAGACGATCCGTTACTAGCTATTTTTTGATAGATTTCCAAAACTGCATAACCATCATCAATAACAATACAGGCTTTATTCATCTCTTCGGTAGAAAACACCTGAGGCTTATTGCCACTCCATAGATTGTTCCATCTTGTAATTTTATTCAATCTATTATCAACATTCACATAATCGGCTAAATGTATCCCTTGTTGCTGCAAACTTGCTGCCCAAAGTTTCATTTTAATTGCTCTTAATTTAAAGTTTTCTCTTTTTGTTGGTGATGAATTGATCTCTAAGCGAATTTGATCAAGTTCTACATCTCCACTAGGGTTTTGAATTCGTGGTTGCCCCCAAGTTGCCATCAGAATAAAATAAGCACCAAAAATTATTAATAGCTGTTTCATGTGATTATTTTTCTTGTTTTTTAGCGGACGTTTTCAGTTCGCTATTCATAATTCTCATTGGCGATAAAGTCTTTAGCATACTCGTTTCATATGTTTAATTTTTAAAACCTAGTACTCCAAAAGGCACTATGGCATGTGGAAACGTATGTCCTTGACCACCAGTTCCGACAAACACAGAGAAGAAAAAGTATATTGTAAATCAGTTTATCTATAATATCAATTTTTATATTGCCAATTAACCCTTAAAACTCCGAATTTTATTAATATATTACACGTGTAAAATTAATCTTAATTTTTTAAATAAAAAAATATTTGTCTTAACACAATTTACATGATATCAATTATCAAACCTCAGCATTTTAAAATCAATCAAAAATCAACTAGTAACTTTGTAAAATGTATCCCAATTGTTTTGTTTATGGTATTTGTTGCGACTAAAAGTTATGCGCAGCAAAAAAACTTTTCATATTTTAAGTTATGTGTTACCAATGAGAAGAACGAAATACTCCTTGTAAAATACAATGGTATTTGGGAACTGGCTGGGAAAAAATATGTGGACACACGCAGCATATCAGAATTTACGTCATTTATGGCAGAGGAGATGGGTGTTAATTTTAAAGAACTCCGGTTAAGAGGTTTATTTACTTTTTACTATAATAAGGCAACCTACCCAATCTTGTTTAATTATTATAGTGCTCAGTATGATTCTGGAAAATTAACTGTGCCGCCCGGTTGCACCGATATTGCATGGTTTTCATTGGAAAAAGCTCTCGAAATAATTCCATTTGAAACCATGCGTCTTATTTTAGACAAAATGTTTGAACAGGAGAGCTATGTTTGGGGAGCATCCATGCGCATACATAAAGAAGCAAATTCGATAATCAATAAGGTAACCATGGAACAAGATTTTTACCCTTTATCTGAATAGCCTTATAAACTGCCTTTATATTAATCTAAATTCAGCATAATTCTTTGATTAATTTCATCTAAGACTTTAATTAATTATTTATTAATATTTTCTTAAACCTTTACTTCGATATTTACAGTTATTAATTCAAAAAAATAAATAGTTAGTCGGAAATTTCTATGGTCACTAATTACGGAAAGTCAGTTTAAAAAACTTCAGATCTAATAACTGAGTCTTAAAAAGTAAGGCTATTTGGAATATATAAAAAGCATAAAATTAAATTGGATAAAATGAAAAGAATAGGAAAGCAACTTTTTCAACCGAAGATAATGATACGATTAACTAATATTAAGCAAGGAAGAGTGCCTGTATTGGTTCTTATCTTTTTTCTTATTTCTGTTTCTGTAGTTTTTGGACAAAAACATTTAGAAGGAAGCCCTAAAACCTATCTTGATCCAGCATCTATAGATTTAACAAAGCCAACCATATTTGCGATACCCTATTCACATCTCGATGACCAGTGGAGATGGGCATATCCACAAGTGGCTCGTGAGTTTATAAAAAACACCCTGGACGATAATTTTGAATTATTTGAGAAATATCCAAATTTTAATTTTAACTGGACTGGTGGATTTCGATATGCCATGATGAAGGAGTATTATCCCAAAAAGTATGAAGAACTTAAAAAATGGATAGCCAAAGGACGTTGGTATACGGCTGGTACTTCATGGACAGAAAATGTGGTGCTTGCACCATCTACAGAATCTGTGATTCGTCAGGTTCTTATGGGGTCGCAATTTTTCAAAAATGAATTCGGTACAGAAAGCCGTGAGTATATGCTGCCAGATTGTTTTGGTTTTGCTTACTCGCTACCGTCTGTGTTAAGTCACTGTGGAGTTAATGGGTTTTCAACCCAAAAACTAACTTGGGAATCGGCTAATGGTATTCCATTCAATATAGGTAGATGGATTGGTCCTGATGGAAATTCAGTAATTGCCGCTTTAAATGCTGGTAATTATGCAGGTGCTCATGAAAACGTTTACAGTAATGATGAAAAGACAATTAAGCGTTTAAAAGAGAATGAGGAACGGTCTGGACTTCCTATTGATTTCTTCTATTTTGGTGGTGGTGATACAAACAATGCAGACCGTGGTGGAGCACCGCGTATAGTCAATCTAGAAACCATAGAGAAATCTATCGAAACAGAAGGACCCGTTAGAGTTATTGTTGCCCAGCCTGACTTGATGTTTAATGCTATTACAGAAGAACAAGCCGAGAAATTCCCAACATGGAATTCAGATTTATTGCTTGTTAAACATTCAACTGGGGTGCTTACGTCTCAGGCATATCAGAAAAAAATTAATCGCGATGCAGAAATATTGGCAGATGCTAGTGAAAAAGCAGCAGTTACTGCACATTTATTGAATGGTGCAGATTATCCATATGAGCCTCTAAATTCTGCATGGGGCTTAATGCTTAGTAATCAGTTTCATGATATTCTTCCAGGAACTTGTATTCCTGAAGCACATTCTTATGGATGGAATGATGGTATTATTGCTATAAACAAGTTTGATGGTGTTTACAAAGATGCTATTGGAACTTTAGCACAAACAATGAATACAAACGTACCTGGTGTACCTGTATTAGTTTACAATCAGCTTTCAATTCCTCGAAAAGATAACGTAGAAGCTTTTATTCCGGGAGCCTTAGCAAATGCAAATTCAATAGCCGTTTTTAATGCTAAAGGAAAAGAAGTGCCTTCGCAAATTACAATAGGTTTTGATGGTAAGAGACGTATATTATTCCAAGCCGAACTTCCTGCAATTGGTGCAGCAGTATTTTCTGTACGTGAGGCTGAAACAAAAATCAAAACCACTGAGTTAACGGTTCGTGATAATTACTTAGAAAACAATGATTTTAAAGTAACAATTGATGCGAATGGTGATATTTCGAGTGTAATCGATAAAAGCATTGACAAAGAATTACTTGAAAAACCGATGCAATTAGAGTTTGGCGAAGATTTTCCAGATACCAAACCAGCATGGCGTATTTATTATAAAGATATCGTTAAATCAGCTAGAAGTGTAGTGTCTAACCCAATTTCACTTAAAATTATTGAGAATGGACCCATCCGTGTTGCTATTGAAGTGGTTAGAGAAAATGAAGGAACCAAAATTGTACAAAGAATAAGACTCTCATCAGGAGATGATGGAAATCGTGTAGAAATTACTAATAAAGTAGATTGGCAAACACGTGGTGCTTTTCTAAAGGCTGCGTTTCATTTTACTGCTGAAGCTCCCGAGGCAACTTATAACCTAGATCTTGGCGTAATTAAACGTGAGAATCGTCGTGAAAAGCAATATGAAGTTCCAACGCATTCTTGGATTGATTTAACTGATAAGTCTGGTGAGTTTGGTGCTTCTATACTTACAGGTGCAAAATATGGAAGTGATAAAGTAGATGATAATACTATTAGACTAACATTAATTCATAGTCCGAATACTAGAGATAGTAAACAAGAAGTAATGGACGATGGATCTATGAGTGAGCAGAGATGGCAAGATTGGGGTCGGCATGAGTTTACCTATGGTCTTACAGGTCATAAAGGAGATTGGACAACTGAAAAATTACATAAGAATGCCATGCGTTTCGAACAACGTCCATCGGCTTTTGTAGTGCCAAAGCATAACGGGAACGAAAGTTCACTGTCGTTATTAAACATAAACACAGATCAGGTAAATATTCAAGCCGTAAAAATGGCTGAAGATGGATCTGGTGTTGTGGTGCGATTGCAAGAGTTGTATGGTAAAAAGGCTTCTAATGTGACGCTTTCGGCTATTAAATCAATTATAGCAGCTGAAGAGATTGATGGAGCAGAGCGCCCTTTAAATATTGACGTACCTACAAGAAAAGGAAAACTAAGTTTAAAATTTAGCCCTTTTGAGATAAAAACATTGCTGTTAAATATTCCTACTGCAAAATCCAATCCGGTATTAACAACTCCTGTTAGCTTGACATACGACACCGATATTTTTAGTTATAATGACAATACGGAAGATGGCTATGATGAGGACGGGTTAGGTATTCACAGGCCTAGGTCTGAAGCATATAGAGGTAGTTTTGATGGTAAAGGAGGAACCTATCCTGCTGAGATGATTGGTGATAAGGTGCAAGTAGGTAACATATCTTTTGATATGGGACCTAAAACAACAGCTACATACAATGCAGTAGAATGTGTTGGTCAAACCATTGATTTACCTGCAGGAACACGCGTGCTACATATATTGGCAGCAGCCGATGTTGAACAAGATGTTGTGTTTAGAGCAGGAGATAAAGATATTCCACTAAGCATAGGAGGCTGGTCAGGTCACTTAGGGCAATGGGATACACGTGAATTTGAAGGGGAAGTTATAGAGTTATCTTATTCTTTACGGAATCCTTTAAAAACAATTCATCCAGCATTTTATAGAGATCATCGTGTTGCTTGGTCGGCGACGCATCACCATATACCTACGGGAGATAAAATGTATGGGTATAGTTATCTGTTTGCTTACCGGTTAGAAATCCCTGAAGGAGCAACCAGCATAACATTACCGAATTCAAGGTTTGTTCGTATTGCAGCAATGAGTGTTGGTGATGAAGGAAAGGCAGAAGCTTTACAATCGCCTTTTGAAGATTTACATCGCGATGAAGAATTCAAAGAGCGATTCTTTCACACAAACTATTAAACGAACTAATTAAAATTTCAACGAGCAACCAAATTATGTCAAATTTCAGCAATAAGTTTAAAAAAGGAATTGCTTTATTCCTTCCAGGTATATTTTTGCTTGGTTTTAATATCGGAACAGGAAGTGTAACCTCAAT
>RCND010000199.1_pt1 | contig 70411 bp, 59 predicted proteins | sample 2041351 | NCBI WGS metagenome assembly RCND01 (sample SAMN09708230, study PRJNA481090) | Marine sediment metagenome, whole genome shotgun sequencing project. | biome: marine sediment; feature: ocean; material: sediment; isolation source: Sewage treatment plant 12B marine sediment (STP12B) ... | reverse complement strand
GCATACATTCCTGGAACGGTCGTCATTAAATTATAATCTACCCAAATACCACCCATGGTATAATGAACAGCAGGATAAATCATCATTGGGGTTTCGTATGGATTTTGATTTACAATTTTCTCGTACATCTGGAATAAATTTCCATACTTATTCTTAACTATTTCCTGACCTAGTTTTCTAACTAAAGCGTCATCGTCTTCATTTAATCCTTTAACGTGCGCTTGCTCTTTTCCGTAACGCATAAATGCTGATGCGAAATCTAAATAAACTGCTTCACCAGTTTTATTTACTCCATATCCTTCATCACAACGTTCTTTTGCCGCCCTAGATGCAACATCACGTGGTACAAGGTTACCAAAAGCAGGATAACGTCTTTCTAAGTAATAATCGCGATCCTCCTCAGCTAATTGTGTTGGTTTTAAACTTCCATCACGAATAGCTTCAACATCTTTTTTATGTTTTGGGACCCAAATACGACCGTCATTTCTTAAAGATTCTGACATCAACGTTAACTTCGATTGGTGATCTCCAGAAACTGGAATACAGGTTGGGTGAATCTGCGTGTAACATGGATTTGCAAAATATGCACCACGTTTATGCGCTTTCCAAGCAGCAGTTACATTACTACCCATTGCATAAGTTGATAAGTAAAAAGCGTTTCCATAACCCCCTGTACCTAATACAACAGCATGAGCGGAGTGTCTTTCAATTTCACCAGTTACCAAATTACGGGCAATAATACCACGTGCTTTTCCATCAACAATAACAACATCTAACATTTCGTGACGGCTGTACATTTTAATTTTACCACGACCTATTTGACGATTCATTGCAGAGTATGCGCCTAACAATAGTTGTTGACCCGTTTGTCCTTTCGCATAAAAAGTTCTTGAAACTAATACACCACCAAAAGAACGATTGTCTAGTAAGCCACCATAATCACGGGCGAAGGGTACACCTTGTGCAACGCACTGATCAATAATATTGGTAGAAACTTCAGCCAAGCGGTATACGTTTGACTCACGGGATCGGTAATCACCACCTTTCACCGTGTCATAGAATAATCTATATGTTGAATCACCGTCGCCTTGATAATTTTTTGCTGCATTTATTCCACCCTGTGCTGCAATAGAGTGGGCGCGACGTGGCGAATCTTGAAAACAAAATGCTTTTACATTGTATCCCAACTCGGCCAATGTGGCTGCAGCAGAACCGCCTGCTAAGCCGGTACCTACAATAATAACATCTATTAGACGCTTGTTGGCAGGGTTAACAAGGTTAATATGATTTTTATGATTTGTCCACTTGTCCGCAAGTGGTCCTTCTGGTATTTTAGAATCTAAAGCCATACAAGCTATTTTTTAGTGGTTAAAGTGGTGAAATAGTGCAATAAAAACAAATCCGAGCGGAATCCCAATTGCATAAACTTTACTAAATCCTTCTAACCCTTTGGTGTATTTATTATTTGCTCCTACAGATTGAAATGCAGAACTAAAACCATGTAATAAGTGAAGGCTCAATAGTACAAACGATAGTACGTAAGCTCCAACACGCAGGGGGTGCTGAAATTTATGAACCAGCTCTTCATGGTATCTTAAACCGCTATCCGCAACGTTAGGGTCTAGTAAACCTGACATGTCTCCTTGAATATATTTTATATTAATTTCAGGAATCCAGAAATCGATAAAGTGAAGTACCATAAACGCTAATACAACCGCTCCGGTTAGTAGCATGTTTCTACTCATCCAGGAGGAGTTAGCAGACCCATTGCTTTTGGCATAACTCACTTTCCTTGCTTTGTTGTTTTTTATTTCTAGCACAAAACCCATTACAAAGTGAAAAATCACTCCAAATATTAAAACGGGTTGCAATATATATTGCACAGCCCAGAAAGTCCCCATAAATTGAGATACATCGTTAAACGTGTCAGGACTAAAAACTGAGAGTATATTTATGGCAAAATGTTGTAATAAAAAAACCATAAGGAAGAGTGCCGAAAGTGCCATGGCAAATTTTCTTCCAATCGACGAATTTAGAATTCCGCTCATTGTATTGTAGTTAAATTTATACAACAAAGATACTATGCAATTGGCGTATTCCCAACTACCGTGTCTTATAATTAAACTATTTAGACCCATTTTGATCATGTAAGAAAACCTGTTTAGATTTTATAGCGAAAATACCTTATTTTAGAATGTATGATTAAACAGAAAAAGTAGTTGATGCAGGTTAATACGAGTAGTTTGACCCTTTTAAATGGATATGGCTCTTCCTTTGGTAAGTATGAATGTGTACTTCACAAAACGCACAGCAGGAGAGGCGGAAAAATTTGAACATTTCATTTAAAAGATTAACCCCATTAATTATAGAATTATTAGAAGCATGAAAATAGAAATAGAAAATAAAACGATTACAATAGGAGGTGATCCGGTTGTGCCTGGCAAGTCCAAATTTGTAAAAATTACTATAGATCGCTTACCTACGGGTACTTTAATAGATATACCTGTGTATGTTTATAATGCCAAAAAACCAGGTCCAGTAGTTTTAGTTCAAGCAGGCTTGCATGGAGATGAGGTGAACGGAATTGAAATAGTACGCCGCATGTTACATGACGGTAGTTTTAAGGTTGATGCCGGTGCGGTGATTGCAGTTCCGATACTGAATATATTTGGGTTTATCCACTATTCTAGGGATGTGCCAGATGGCAAAGATGTAAATAGAAGTTTCCCTGGCACAAAATCCGGTTCCATGGCCAGTAGAATAGCGTATCATTACCTTTATGAGATACTGCCACAAATAGATGTAGCTATAGATTTGCATACTGGTGGAGGTCAACGGCATAATTTCCCACAGATTAGGTATACCAAAGAGGATGAAAAAAGTGCGGCTTTAGCCAAAATGTTTAATGCTCCCCTTACTTTTACTTCTAAGTTGATAAAAGGCTCTTTTAGGAATGCAGCTTTTCGCCTTCATAAACCGGCGATAGTGTTTGAAGCGGGAGAAAGCATGCGTTTTGATGAATACTCGATTCAACAAGGAATTTCAGGTGTTAAAAGGGTGCTCTTAGCTTTAGAAATGATGGATGATAACTTTATGGATACTAACAAGTCTAATTCATCTATTCATTTGGAAAGTCGTAAGTGGCTTCGCGCTCCAACCGCAGGTATTTTCGTGCCAAAAATTTCAAATGGATCTAAGGTTGAAAAAGGGACCCTACTTGGAATAGTTTCCGACACGTATGCTAGAAAAACAAAGCAAATAAAAGCCCCTTTTGCTGGGTATATTATTTGCTTAAATCACCAAGCTGTTGTTAATCAAGGAGATGCTTTATTGCATATTGGGACGGTCAATTTTTAAGGTAAAATGCTATTGTCCGCTTCTAATTTTTCTAAACTCCAAGTTATCGCTTCCTCAATTTCATTGAACTGCATCAGGGAGCCTTTGAAAAACATTTTTTCTAAAAGGGTACTAGGTAAACTGCCTGTAGTATTGCCTACTACCGAATAGTAAGCTAATTCATGTCTATGACTGTAGAACTTCAGCCAATCTGCGGGTGCCACGGTATAACTATGGATTCGGTTGGAAATATAGGCAATGGGTTGTTCTTCCCCATAAAACTCCTTAGCAGCTTTAACAGCTTTTTCAGCCATTTTCCATTGGAAGAATACACCTTTGTTGATTTCAGATATAACCAAACCATCGAAAAAGTAAAAACTTCCAAATTCGAACTCTCGCACTTCCCTTATGTTTTTAAAATAGTCTAGCTGTTTTACATATTGCATAACCAAAAAGTAGTTTTGACAAGATGTTAAATATAGGTATATTATATAAGATTTATTTGCTGTAAATTATTGTTAAACCATTCAGATTTGATTCCTAAGAAATAAGTTTTTTTATTCACTTGTTGCCAAATTCAAAATAAATATCTAAAAAAGATGGCTTACGTTCGATGAAACGCACTTTGAAACTTTAAAAAACAAACTACCTAGTCTTTTTTTCTATCAAAAGTTTTATAAACAGACAGTATTCTGCTCTTTGTGTTCTAAAATATTGCTTTTGTCGACTTCTTTTAAAGTGTGGTGAAAATCAGTTTAAAAAAAACCGACTGCTGAGTTGGTTAGTGTATTTTGTCGATAAAGGCTTCTGAAGTTTATTTCAAAGCGTAAATACATCTGAAATGTTAGCTATTTCTGCGTATTCACCCTTTAAAATCTTTGTTTTTTCTAAATCAAATTTTTCTTGGGTAAGTACGCTTTCACCCAAAAGGTTTTTAAGTCCATCAATGTTTTTTCTAGATGTCTATCCCAATACTGTTTTAAAGAGGAATGACCCTTTTCCTTAAAGCCACTAAAGACAGCCATTATTCCATATCCTTGAGTTGAATGGAAAGTGCTTTGGTAGATAATTGGACTTCTATTAAACTTAGTATCAGGGAAATCATCAAAGCCATAAGGCTAAAGCCAAAAACTACGTTGGCCAATGTGGAATGTTCTAAGTAAATCAATGCCATCGTAATAACCGCTAATAAAAAACTGAAAATTGCAGTGGCCTGCATATTCTTTATGATGGTTAATCTTTTACTCAGCTTTTTGACTTGTAACCTAACAGATTCGGATGCTGTCTCTTGATATTTTTGGTGTAATTGACGGATTAATGCCGCAATCGCTAGATAGCGCGCGTTATAGGCTAGCATAGTTAAAGAAATAGCTGGAAATAATAGGGCTGGAATACTTAAAGTGAGCTCCATATATTTTTACTGTGGATATAAGTTGTTTAAATTTTTAGATACTTCATATTCATTCGATAGCTATTGTTTCTATTAGCAATGAGCGTATCCTTAAAAACCAAACTTAGTATAACAAAACAATAAGACTTTTTAAGCATATACTTAATATTCGGTTGTTAAAGAGCTCGATTTTTCTTTTGAAGGGAAGTTCTCGGGAATTTCTTGGGTTACCTTGCCTGTTGCCGCCCATTCTGTTCCTCTCAACATCGTTGTTATAAACCCGACACAGGCAACCGAATAATCAGCATGTCCCATAATGTTATGGAATATGCGCCCTTTGCCATAGGTCAGAGTCATTAGGGCCGGTTCGTGCCGTCCCGTGCCTTTATTATCAGGGTCGGCATAAGCCGTTGCTAAAATCTCCATATTCTCTGCGGGGCCTCTTAATTTAGCATAGAGTTCGTCCTTGGTATGCATCCATAGGGTTGGCATTCCTTTTGTAATGGGATGTTCTGTATTTCTAAGTTGAATCTGATATTCACTTTGTGGGCCATGTTCGCCGCCGTTGCCAGGTGCCGTATCACGGACTAGTTCATCTTCATCGTTATAATAAACGTATGGGCCATCTTTTTCGTTACGATCGCCCCATCCACCAAGACCGATCATTTTATTATAGACCTCCCATTTTGGGAAAGAGTTGTCTGCCGCATGAAATACAACCAATCCACCCCCATTTTCTATATAGTTTTCAAAGGATTTTTGAGTTGCATCTGTCCAATCTGCTGCATTCCAACCAAAATTGGAGATGACCACATCGTATTTAGAGAATTCTGGACTAAAATTTGGATCAGGTTTTGGATTTTCCAAGGCTTCGGTTTTTTGGTCTACAGGAAATTCTAGGATGAATTCTTCTCCTTTCCAAGTGTAAGCAGAACGTTGAACATCCACCTTAAAAAGACCACTTTCCTCTAAATAGGTCTTTAGCATATGGGTAGTCTTTGGCCATTGTACATGGTTATTTTGGCCATCGATAATTAATACGTTTATAGTTTTATCTAATCCTTGTGCGTTCGAGTAAACTCCTAGAAATAACAAAAGCACAGCCAGTAATATTTTATGTTGTTTCATGTTGTTGTTATTCAATTGTAAATGTTTTGATTTCTTTTGCCCCAGACCCGGCAAGTTCTACTGTATAGGTGCCTTTAGGAAGATAGGTTTTTCCATCTTTTGCCTGCTCCAACTTGGCTTTGTGTTTTTTAAGGTAGTTCATTTTACCCATTTTGGAGAATGCTACATCGAATGAAAGTACGTTAAGCCCTTTGTCAGCTTTTAGTTCTGTTTCGCTAACCACAATGTCATCATCGGTTTTAACCAATGCTTTAATAGTGTCTGGGTTAGAGGAATAAAAAGTTACATCTAAACCTGGTGTATTAGCTTTTATCCAAGAACTCCAAGCGTTACCCCATCTGCTGGAATGTTTTATGTTTTCCAAATCAAAAACGTAGAGGTCTTTGGCTACAATGTTAGGCTTCATGAGCTGCAAGGGTGCAATATTTGATTTATAAATACCTCGGCCGTGGGTGGCTATAATCAAGTGTTTGGCTTCTGGTTGTATGACTAGGTCGTGTATGGCTACATTGGGCATTTCGTTTTGGAAGATCTCCCAAGATACCCCTTGATTTATAGAGGCATATAATCCGTTATCCGTTCCTGCAAAGAGAAGATTTTCGTTTACTGGGTCTTCGATGATTACGTTTACTGGGGAATTTGGAATATTGGAGGCAATTGATTTCCAGGTGGTTCCAGAGTCATCACTTTTATACAGATAGATTGTAAAATCGTCATAACGATATCCACTTAATGCTACGTAAACCCGTTCTTTTTTATGGGTTGATGCCAGTACTTGTGCAACCCAAAGCTTTTCGGCTGACTTAAGCCCCGTTAAGCCAATATTTTGTCCTATTTCTTCCCAAGTACTACCGCCATTTTTGGAAAGATTTACCATACCGTCGTCACTTCCAGCATATAACAGTCCAAATTGAAAAGGTGATTCTGAAATTGTAGTCAATGTACCATACGGAACGTTCCCCTTTTTACCGCCAGTAGTAAGGTCAGGTGAAATAGCCTCCCAAGTATCGCCTTGGTTCATGGAGCGCATAAATTTGTTCGTTCCAAAATAAAGAATATCCTGATTATGGGAGGACAGTAGGATAGGAGATTCCCAATTAAACCGATAAGGTACTTCGCCCAATTTATGGGACGGCTTTATAAAGGTCCGTTTGTCGTTTTCAATATCAATACGGGAATAATAACCAAATTGAGAACCTGTAAATACAATATTTGGATTTCGGCGGTCTATCTGAATTTGCATTCCATCGCCACCAGCGATACCTTTCCAAGGATGGTGTCCGTTCTGTTGCCAGGCAAAATCGCTTTTGGCATTGTGTGGCCCCATCCAAACTCCATTGTCTTGCAGCCCACCGTATACGTTGTAGGGTTCTTGGTGGTCAATGTTAACCGCAAAAAAGGTGCCTAGGGATTCGGAATTGTTCTTGGTCCAGTGTTCTCCATCGTCATATGAAATATTTAAGCCGCCATCGTTCCCGTTGATTAAATGTCCAGGTCTTTTAGGATTCACCCAAAGGGAATGATGATCTACATGCACATTTTCCTTTTGAATGGACGAATAGGTTTTCCCCGCATTGTCAGATTTAATGATAGGAACACCTAAAAGATAGATTTTGTCTTTATTGGAAGCATCTACGCGCACTTGAGCAAACACATACCCATAGCTATAGAACAGGTCGTCTATATAGTCCTTATTTTGCTTTTTCCATGTTTTCCCTGCATCATCACTTCGATATACTTCTGCACCAATAACTGGGGTCTTCGGTGCATCTGGGTCATCTTCTCCTAAATAACGGGCTATATCCGAAGCTTTAATCTTATTTTTAGAAATCATTTCCTTAACTACTGCTGCCGTATATTCCTCAGGAAACCGATTGTCTTTAAAGAAACTATTCAAATCGGTATCACTTAATTTTTGAAAATCATTCGCTGTCATGGAGCTAAAGTCCTTTTTTGATAGACCTTCTGATATTTTGGATGTGTCGTCCGATATTTTTGATCTTCTAAACTGATTGTCATGTACTGCATATACTGTCTTTTCATCGTAAACAGCAAAGCCAATTCTACCAACGCCTTCTCCTGTTGGGAACCCACTTTTTGGTGTTGAAATTTTAACCCATGTGTTCCCTGCGTCGGTACTTTTGTAAATCCCCGAAGCATTACCGTTTCCTGTAAAATCCCATGCTTTCCGTTCTTTTTCCCATGCCGCTGCATACTGTATGGAAAAATCCTTTGGCGCATGTGCTACATCGATTATTCCTGTACTGTTGTTTATGTATAAGGTCTTTTCCCAAGTCGCACCACCATCGGTGGTTTTGTACATGCCACGTTCTTCGTTAGTAGTGTAGAGGCTGCCAGTAACACCTACGACTATTTCGTTTTGATTGGTTGGATGCACTAGAATACGACCAAAGTGATGGGCATCTTTTAAGCCTTTTAGCTCCCAAGTTTCCCCGTTATCTGTAGTCTTTAGCATCCCAATACCTGAGTAGGAGGATCGTGAAGAAATATTCTCTCCAGTACCTACCCAAATGGTTCTGGATGGCCAATGAATCCCGATGTCCCCAACATTGATGCTTGGGGCATTATCCATAATGGGCGTAAACGTAGTGCCATTATTTTTGGTGTGCCAAACGCCTCCTGATGCGTAGCCCACGTAGAATTCAGTTGGGTCTTCTGGGTTGACTTCCAAATCGGCAACACGACCACTCATGACCGTAGGTCCAATGCTGGTTAAGGGTATGTTTTTGAATAGGGATTGCTCAGAAAGGGCCGCTTTTGATTTCAGAGCGCTGCTCACTTGCTCAGATGAAGTCGGTTGAATTTGCGCTTGTCCAAGGCTAATGCTAAATAGGGTAACGAGGTAAAATAATTTCATTGTTATGGTATTCCATTTCTTGTGTGGAAGTTAGCAATAAGTTTTAGGGGCAGCAAGAAAAAAATATTACGACTAAACGATATATTTTAGTCGTCGGCTCCCAATGTATTTGACTATGATTTTCGTGTTTGTAACAATAAAGCTGATTTAGTATTTCTTTATTTTTTTCTCTAATGATTGCATATATCATTTTATTATTGTTAATTTATTAACATATAACCAATTAATTATCAATATAATGGAAGAATATTTACCTTTAATTATTCAATTAGTTTCCGGTGCTGTCGGAGGAAATGTAGTGGCCAAAATATTACCTAAATTAAATCTAGGTACTGTAGGGAATTCCTTAGCGGGAATTTTAGGTGGTGGACTGGGCGGTCAGCTGTTAGGAATGTTGGGCATTGGTGCAGGAGCTGCTGCAGGTGCTGATGGCGGTTTTGACATCGCAGGGATATTAGGTAGTGTTGCCGGCGGAGGTGTTGGCGGTGGCGTACTTATGGCTATTGTTGGTGCTATCAAAGGTGCTATGGGGAAAAGTTAATAATTTATCACCAACCAAAATTTAGAAAGAGGTCTTGTTAGGCCTCTTTTTTTGTAGTTTTAAAACAGAAATTTCAACATATGAAAAATAGTATGCTTGTCGGTGCACTTCTCATTGTTTTGAGTGCATGTTCAACGGTCAAAAGTTACGAAGTAGGTCAAATTTTAACACCACAAGGGGAGATATTGGTTTGGCTTTATGAGGAAACGCCAAACCATAAAAAGAGTTTTATAGGGTTAGCGAATGCCGGATATTGGGATAGTCTAACATTTAATCGCGTCATACCTGATTTCGTGGCACAAGCCGGATGCCCAGATACTCCTGAAGGGTTTAATGATCCTGAATACTTATTAGAACCAGAATTCAATGAAAAACTAACACATACTTACGGTGCTTTTGGAGCGGGTAGGGATGGTAATCCGGATAAGTTATCCGCACGTTGCCAGTTCTACATCGTTCAGAATAAGGAAGGTGAACACCGTTTGGATGGCGATTATACGGTATATGGAAAAGTTATAAAAGGGATGGATGTAGTCGATGTCATAGTTAGTGTTCCTAGGGATAGTTTGGATGAACCATTAACACCCATAACTATGGATGTTAATGTATTACTAATGACCTCGGAAGATTTGAAGGGCTATGATATGGATTTGGATTAATTTTTTTCAAGCTGGGCTATTTGTCGCTTTACGGATGTTTTTAAAATTTCTTGGGCGACAGTAATTTTTTCTTTTAATTCTTTTGAAGGCTTTTGCTCTAAATCGGTAACCGTTTGCATTGTGTTGAAATACCAATCTTGCCATGCCATTAATATGGCTTGTTCTTCTTCAAGTTCCCCCTTATTTTTAAGACTTTCTACGCTTAATTGATATTCCGCTTGCAAGCGTTCGTTTGCTGTATTTTCTATAGTTGCAAGTACCTGTTCCGCTGTGGTGGTATTAGCATTTAATAGTGTTAATGCGCTTGCCAATGCGCCCGTTCCAACGTTTTTTAGGGTTTCTTGGGAGACGTTATCAATTTTATCATTGTCCGTATGGTAGAACTGGTCGGTAAAATGCCAAAGGAGCAATCCAGGAATATCGGCATTCAAAAAAGGAGTATGGTCGCTGCCGCCTTCAAATGGATTGGTGTTCACTTCCCAATTAGCAAATGCACCCTGATTCTTAAGGTTAGCTATCATAAAATCATTGAGGTAATGTGGTTTCATGTCCTCTAAAGACAAGGTTTCACCTCCCCATTCGGAATGTTTGTCGTTTCCGCGGGTCCAAATTGCACTAGGGTCGGGCATTTTTTCAATTAAGAAACTCCCGCCTGTAATGGCGGTATTTTCGCCCACCATATCCAAACTAATACCCCATTTGATGCCTTTTGCACGTTCAGTGTCTTCTTGTATATACCTTCGGGTAGAGATGATTTCATCGCCCCATAAAAAGGTTAAAGTTCGGTCTAGCTTAATTTGTTGGTTTTTAAATAGGCTTGCAGCCAACGAAGCCATTTCTAATTGTACACCTACACCAGAAGCATTATCATTTGCTCCAGGTTCCTGAATATGAGCACTAAATACAAGTCTTTCTTTTGGAAATTTTGCACCTCTAATATTTGCAACTACTGTGAGCTCTTCAGATTCATATATTTTGGTTTGGATGTTCACCATTACTTCCACTTTTCCTTTTTCTAAAGCGGACTCCAATCGTTCTTTGGCAGCGTAGGAAAGTGCAATACCCCAAAATTGAGTATTGGTCTGTGGCGGAAGACTTCGGAACTGGATAGAGGTCGAATTCTTCTCTGGTTGAAGATACTGGGGGTTATTATACGTAATGACGCCCAAAGCACCTTGGTCTATCAATTTTTGAACAAGCCTACGCGCGCTAGCCGCTATGTAAACAACCTTCCCCTTAACTTCGTAATTACTGAGGTCTGCCTCATTTTTTAAGTGGACTACTTCCGCGGTAACCCCTTCCTTTGAAGTGGAGGCCGAGTTGAGGTAGGTCATATTACGATTACTTTCAGAAACCAGTAGCGGAGCTGTTTCCCCTGCAATTTGTAAAGATGCGGAAACAGGTTCCCAAGTAGGATGCTCCATGGTACGCGTTTCAATTCGATACGTGAGTCGGTCTTTATCTGTCGCCTTACGCTCCAACACATAGCCCGCCTTTTCCAATTGTTCCGAAATCCAGTAAACGGACTTGTTGAATCCTGTATTTCCAGCCACACGCCAATATTGCGCCACAAAATCCGTGGTTTTATAGGCCAAATCGCCCTTGAATTCAGGACGAATGATATCGAAATATTTTTGGGATAGTGACTCAGACTCTTTTTCATGGGAGCAACTATGGGATATTACTAGTATATAAATTACAAATAATAACTGTTTTCTCATCGAAATATATTTTTCCTAATCTAAAACTACTCTTCCCACTTCCAATCTCCACCGATAATCAGTTTTTCTTTCAGATTATTGTCAATCATAAACTGTTTGGTAGTTTCGCTATCCATTTTTATCGCAGGTAAGGTTTCGGCATTGGCTAATCCGTAAAGCATCATAGTACCAAAGCGCGCGGTATTGGTAATATGGTCTTTGTTAACCAAAGGAAAATCATCGCAATCGCTATGGTAGCATCCATAAATGGAACGGTCCAAATTACTGTGAACCGACAAAATCGGCACCCCTTCCAACATAAAAGGTTGGTGGTCGCTATGCAATCCGGAACGGTTAGAGAAGGTATTCTGATAAATGGTGTCCTGCTGCTGTATGGCCGCGCCCAATTCCGTAAAAAAGTTTTCGTTTTCCAGTTGTCCACCAGCGTTCATACCAATAGGGTTTCCAGCCATATCCAAGTTCATCATGTATTTAATATTCTCTATGGTATTATTCGCTATAGCTTGATTGACTAAATATTTGGAACCTAATAAACCTTGTTCTTCGCCCATGAACATAATGAATTTAATAGTTCTTTTTGGCTGAAGATTATTTGCCTTAAAAGCACGTGCAATGTCCAATACAGCAAAGGAACCGATACCATTGTCTATGGCACCTGTTGCCAAATCCCATGAATCTAAATGGCCTCCAATAACAATTTCTTCTTTTGGAATTTCACTACCCGTTAAGGTAGCCACTACGTTTCGTGCTTTAATAACATCACTTTTATTGGTCATTTCTACATGTGCTGAAACTTTTTTACGCTTCAATTTTTCTTTTAAAGCCATGCCATCTTCCATGCCTATACACACTGCAGGAATTGGAATAAGTGCTCCTGTAACCGATGCTGTTCCGGTCAACAAAACACCATTAGGTACTTGGTTGATAATAATGATTCCAATAGCTCCGTATTTCATGGCCAAGGAAGTTTTTTCACTACGGTGGAGATTTGTCAATCCTTCAGGGCTACCTTCTAAAATATTGATATAGACTAAGGAAATCTTGTCCATTACCGCCTCTGGGTTGGCAGCATAATCGGCTTCCAGCCCATTACCCATATCTATAATTTCTCCGGTTACATCAGCTTTTATGGGAGAATGTCCTAGTGTTACTACTTTTAAAGGTTCATTGTCTAATTCTAAAGCAACCGTTCCACGCGCCCAAGCTTCTACCTCAAACGTCTGGTATGCTACGTCGTCATAACCGTATTCTTTGAATTTGTTATACGTATATTCCTCTGCCTTAGACCCATTTTCTGAACCAGTAAGGCGATGACCAATGGTTTCACTGGCTTCTTTTAAGGAGCTGTAAGCTTTAGAATTTTGTTGTATTTCCATGTCGACTCTAGCGAACAGTTCTGCTTGGGTTTCTTCTGTTTTGGTTTCAGCGCAGGAACTAATAAAAATAACGAGTAAGGAAAGTAAGGATAGTTTTTTCATCTTATTTTTAGGTGTTTTATGATTTTAATTTTTTGTTAGTTCGGATTTCAAGTTCACTTTTCTTCAGTTGGATATTTAATTTTTTGACTTCCACATCCATAAATGTTTTGAACTTGGCATCCACATTCTGTAGGCGTTTATTAAATATGGAATAGACTTCCCGCTGCTGGTCCGTAGGTTTGAAGTCGGCTCCAAATCCGCCTATATCGCTGGCAAGTGCACTTATACGACCGTAGAGTTTCATGGGAGACCTAAATGCATCCTCTCGGGCACCAGTTAGTTGTATATCGTACAAGGAACCGGCAATGGATTCTGCTAACATGCGCAGTTCCTCCGCTTTTTTACGGTCACTGTTCTTACTTAATTTTGGAATGATTTCGTTGAGTTCCGCTCGGATGGTTTCAATATCATTGATCATGGTTACGGCCAAGTTCATGGCATCACGCAGTTCTAAGGAAAATGCCACCTGCTCTTTTAATTCGTCCAACGTGCTTTCCGTATCTGGATCTTTCAACACGTCTACTTCCCTGATGAATTCCTCTTCCCCAACAATCAATTTAACCTTGTATTGCTGTGGCGCTACACGTGGCCCAAATTGTCCACGCCACAAATCCAAATCCCAGGTAACTAGAGGCCTCCAACCTTCCCCATTTAGCTGTACCCATGGTCTACCTGGAGGGGTCGATTGTAATTTTGGTTTATACGTAGGTTCATATCTCAAATCCCACATCACCCTGTGTATACCTGCATCGGTTTTGCCTTCTAGGCTTCGGATAAGTTGATTATCCATAGTCAGTATTTCAATAGACACTTTTTTATCTGTACTGTCCTTTAGATAATAATGTATGTCTGCACCATAAGCGGGATTTTTACCCGAATTCATACTTGGCCCATCTGTTTTTATAGCTTGCTGGTCTATAAATCGATAAGCTGGGCGCATACTAAACAAATGTGCTTTTTGATCTTTGGCGTCCATATCAAATTCTCGGATAGGAGCTACATTGTCTAGAATATAATAGCCACGGCCATAGGTTCCTACGACCAAATCATCAAAACGTTCTTGAATTTCTAACCAATATACGGGAGCTGGCGGAAGATTGTTGCGCAAACGCATCCAAGTTTCGCCATCGTTATGGCTGATGTAAAGTCCATTATCTACCCCTAAGTAGAGCATGCCCTCGCGTTTAGGATCTTCTTTTATGACATGGACAAAACTGTGCACCGATTTTGGCACCGAAGCAGTAATCAATTTCCAAGTTTGCCCGTAATCTTCTGTTTTATAAGCATAGGGGTCAAAATCACCCATTTGGTGTAAGTCAACAGTTATGTAAGCGGCTCCTTTCTTGTAGCGCGATATTTCAATATTAGCAATAGTACTCCATTTAGGGAGGTCGGAAATATTAGCCGTAACGTTGGTCCAATTGGCTCCTCCATCTTTGGTCAGTTGTACCTGTCCGTCATTACTACCTGTCCAGATGAGTCCTGGTTCCAATTTGGATTCCGTAATGCTGAACAATACAGAACCGTCAAAGGTCATCAAATTATCTACGGCAACACCACCTGAATTCTGTTGGTGTGATTTGTCATTCAGGGTCAAGTCCGGACTAATTACCTGCCAGCTCTGCCCACCATCATCACTTTTATGCACGTATTGGCTGCCCACATAAACCCGGTGTTTGGTATGGGGAGAAAAGGCCAAGGGAAAATTCCAATGCCATCGGTATTTTAGTTTACCAGGCTCCCATCCATAACCGGCCTCTGGCCAAACCCGAACATCTCTTGCATTACCTGTTTTTGCATCGTACCGTTGCAGTCCACCATCGTAGCATCCAGACCAAACAATATCATTATCAAAAGGGTCGGGCTGTGCAAAACCGCTTTCACAGCCGCCAACACCTTTCCATAATCCTAAGGGAATATAGCCCTGTCTACTATTACTCGGTCCCATATAAGAGTAGCCGTCTTGCCTATTTCCGTATACGTTATAAGGAATTTGATCATCAACCGACACATGATACATCTGCGCAATTGGCAATACGACCCGTTGAAAACTTTTTCCGTGGTTAATACTAATACTGGCGCAACCATCATGGGCTACCATGATTCGGTCTGGATTGGTAGGGTCTATCCAAATATCATGGTTGTCTCCACCTGCTCTATATCCTCTTTTAAAAGTCTTACCGCCATCAAGGGTAGTGCTAAATTTTACACTGGCAAAATGAACTTCGTCTGGATTATCGGTTCCAACCGCCATGCGGGTATAATACGGAGCGCGCTCCGCGATATCATGGTCTCTGGATTGCAAAGTCCATGTTTCTCCAAAATCCTCTGATCGGTATAATGCTGGGCTATCGATTTCAAAAAGTGCATACACAATATCAGGGTTGGAATGAGATATGGCAACCGCAGTTTTACCCACAGGATTATCCTTGCCTCCCGGGAGTCCTTTTGAAGCCATCGCTTCCCATGAATTCCCACCATCCATAGTTCTGTAAATACCACCCCCGACACCACCACTCCGTAATCCCCAAGTATTGATATGAATAGACCACATGCCTACTAGGAGTCGGTCTGGATTTTTTGGGTCAAGCGCTAATTCTGCCGCTCCTGTATTTTCGTCAACAAAAAAAATGCGCTTCCAGTTTTCGCCTCCATCTATGGTTTTGTAGACACCCCTTTCTTGTTGCGGCCCATACGTGTGGCCAAGGGCTGCAGCATATACGATATCTGGATTTGTGGGATGCACGATAACACGTCCAATACGACCCGTTTTTTCAAGCCCCATGTTTTTCCATGTCTTTCCGCCATCTTCAGACTTATAAATTCCGTCACCCATCGCATGTGCAGGGCGTATTACAAAGGTTTCCCCAGTGCCTACCCAAACAATATCTGGGTTGGAAGGTGTAATGGCTAACGAACCAATGGAGGAAACATCTTGATTGTCAAAGATGGGGCCCCAATTGAGTCCGCCATCCGTTGTTTTCCATAGTCCGCCAGAAGCTGCTCCAATATAATTGATCATGGGGTCGTCGGGAACTCCTGCAATGGCGATGGCTCTGTTACCTTCCGGACCAATAAAACGAAAATCTAGGTTTTCGAAAACCTTGGCATCTTTTTGTGCGATAGTTGATAAAGAAATATTGAACAGTAAACCAAGTAAAAGTAGTTTTAACTTCATGTGAAGAATATTTAGACAGTTTTATTATAAACCGACTAAATATAATCAAGATTTATATAAGAAATGTAGGTATTTCATTTTTTGAAAAAATCTAGGATAAGTTGGGGAGGTATTTTGTAATTCTTAAATTTAACGACAAAGAAAACAACGATGAAGTACGAACAAATCCCGGATTCACTTTTTATAAAAAATCGTAAGAAATTTATGCAGCGCATGATGCCTAAAAGTATTGCGGTTTTTAACTCCAACGATATTTACCCCATAAGTGCGGATAGTGTGATGCCCTTTGAGCAGCATAGGGATATTTTTTACCTAAGTGGTGCAGATCAGGAAGAAACCATATTAGTGCTTTTCCCTGATGCATTGGATAAAAAGCATCGTGAAATCTTGTTCGTTCGCGAGACCAATGCCCATATTGCTGTTTGGGAAGGTGAAAAACTAACGAAAGATAAAGCCTCGGAAGTATCTGGAATCCAAACGATTTATTGGTTATCTAATTTTGATAAAGTGTTCTTTGATTTGATGACGGAGGCGGAAACTGTCTATTATAACACGAATGAGCACTACCGCCAAGCAGTGGTCAACGAAACCCGTGAAGACCGTTTTATTAAAAAGACAAAACAAGATTATCCAGCACATAAAGTAGCCAAGAGCAATCCTATTCTTCAGGAAATACGAGGTGTTAAAGGGCCGGAAGAATTAGCATTGATGCAAACAGCCTGTGATATCACGGAAAAGGGATTTCGTAGGTTATTGGGATTTGTAAAACCCGGTGTTTGGGAACATGAGATAGAGGCAGAACTGATTCACGAGTTTATTCGTAATCGCTCCAAAGGATTTGCCTATCCGCCGATAATCGCAGCTGGAAATAACGCCAACGTGCTACACTATTTAGAAAATAATAAAGAATGTAAGGATGGTGATTTAATTTTGATGGATGTTGCTGCCGAATATGCGAATTATTCCAGTGATCTCACCCGTACCATTCCGGTCAATGGAAAATTCACTAAGCGTCAAAAGGATGTTTATGAGGCAGTTTTGCGCGTAAAGAACGACGCAACTAAACTTTTAGTACCTGGCACGCTTTGGGCGGAGTACCACAAAGAATGTGGTAAGTTAATGACTTCTGAACTTTTAGGATTGGGATTATTGGATAAGTCCGATGTACAGAATGAGAATCCGGATTGGCCAGCGTACAAGAAATATTTTATGCACGGCACCAGTCATCATATCGGGCTCAATACGCACGATTACGGTGAATTAAAAAAACCGATGCAGGCGAATATGGTTTTTACGGTTGAGCCTGGTATCTATATTCCAGAAGAAGGTTTTGGAGTACGTTTGGAGGATGATGTGGTTATCCAAGAAAAGGGAGAACCCTTTAATTTAATGGGGAACATTCCCATTGAGGCAGAAGAAATTGAGAGTTTAATGAATGCTTAATACGTATTTAAAAAATAAGTAGTTCAATTAAAAAAGTAAAAAATATGAAATTAGTGTCTTGGAACGTAAACGGTATTCGTGCTTCTGTAAAAAAGGGTTTTGCCGATGTGATAGCCGATTTTGATGCTGATGTATTCAGTGTTCAGGAAACCAAAGCACAAGATGACCAAGTGAGTGAAGCGCTAACAGATATTGTGGGGTATGAGTTATTTAGCAATAGTGCGGAGCGCAAAGGCTATTCTGGCACAGCAATACTTAGTAAAGAAAAACCACTATCCTTTTCTGTAGATATGGGTACCGAGGAACATGATATGGAAGGCCGTATTACTCATGCCGAATATGAGCACTTTCATCTTGTAAATGTATATGTGCCTAACAGTGGTAGCGGCTTAAAGCGATTGGACTATAGGAAAGAATGGGACAAAGATTTTACGGCCTATCTAAAAAATTTACAAAAAACAAAACCATTAGTTATTACTGGTGATTTCAACGTAGCACATACCGAAAATGATTTGGCCAATCCAAAATCTAACTACAATAAAACCTCTGGGTTTACACAGGTAGAAATCGATGGTCTGGACAACATGATTACAGAATTGAAATTGGTGGACACCTTTAGGGCAAAATACCCCAACACTTTTGATAAATATACTTTTTGGAGCATGCGTGGCGGCGCCAGAAGTAGAAATGTAGGTTGGCGATTGGATTATTTTATGGTCAGTGAATCGCTTTGGCCTAAGGTAACCTCCGCTGAAATCCATGATGAGGTCATGGGAAGCGACCATTGTCCCATAAGTATAGAATTTAAATTTTAAAGAACATGAGTTTACAAGATGTGGCGGCTATTGAGCAAAAGATGGCAGAAGCTCCGGACAACGGTTACGAAATTGGTGTGGCCATTGGCACCTATTTGCCTTTATTGGCTTTGGTACTCATTGCGTATTTGTTTTATTATTTTTCTAAACGCAGGAAGAGGAGTGAGATGGAGGAATAGGTTATTCTTTGTTATATAGAATGTAGCTGTCAGTTTACTATGGATAACGAGTTTTTTATGACCTAGTAAGAGCAAATTTATTTGTCCTTAGCTAGGTTAACCTTAATTTATTTTCCCAATGCCATTAAGACTCATGTATAAACAAAACGTAACATCTTTAACCAGCTAACTTAAATTGTAAGGTTCAAACAAATCATAAGACAATTATTCTTCTCCGCGTGCCACTTTTTGTTTTTGTACCATGGACTCCACGTCCCTTAAAAGCTGTTTGGCGTCATAAATAATTCCATCTTTTATGGTATATTTCACACCACCCACGCGTTCCATTTTCCCCGTTTCATCATTTAATCTAGGGAAACCAGTACCGTAAAGCACTTTTAGGTTTTCTATGGGATTTTCTTCAATTATGACTAGGTCGGCCAAGAGGCCCGGTCTTACAATTCCGAATTCAATGGGTTTTCCTTTAGGTTCAAAGATAGCTTCCGCTGCATGAAGTGTAGCACCTCGAATAACCTCTAATGGATGAAAACCAGCCTCTTGCAGTAATTCCATTTCTTCAATGACCCCAACACCGTAAAGGTTATAGATAAAAGCAGCATCATCGCTTACCGTTACCCGGCCACCTGCATTTTTATAATCGTTCAAAAAGGACATCCATACGCGGTAAAAGTTTTTCCAAGCTATTTCCTCCCAGCTGGTCCAATTGTAAAAGTAGGAACCATGGTCTAATCTATTGGGTTCGTAGAAATCATGTAAAGAGGGGAGGACATACTTGCCCATCCAATCTGCATTTCGGGCTTTCATCACATCGCGGCCGGCAAGGTAAGCGGTCATCGTAGGGTCTAAAATTAAGTTTTTTTCTAAAAAAAATTCAATCAGTTCATTCCATTCATCGCTGCCGCGTGGATGAATTTTATCCCATTGGTAGGCTACTTGAGTAAAACGGTCCTGTTCATTATTATATTCTAGATTTCGTGGCCAGTGCTGTATGTCTTCATCTTTATATAAAGATTCGAATAGCCCGTAGAAATGTGTTAGATTTTGTAGCCCCATTTCAGCTGCGTCTCGCGCATTTACTCTACTCACCATCATTTGTGACAGATGTGCTACGGAGCCCATTTTTAGTTTTCGGGCTTCATCAATGGCCGCTTTGAAAATTTCTGGATCAAGGTTGAATATTTTAATACCTTCTACACCTTTGCTGTTTGCCCAAGCAACCCATTCGCGTGCTTTTTCGGCAGTTAACAAAGGTCCTCCTTTCCAATCCTTTCCGGTTCCAGGCACTTGAAAGTTTATGATTCTTGGGGCCACTATCTTATTGGCCGCACTGCGTTTTTTCTCGTTTTCTACCCAATTCAGTTCCCCAGCAGGCACGCCTCTAATCGTGGTTACACCATGGCCCAGCCAAAGTTTATAGGCATATTCGGATTCTGGCGCCTTAGGATCGCCCCCGACATGGGTGTGAATATTTATAAATCCAGGAAGTACGTAAGCGCCGTTGGCATCTATTTCCTTTGTGGCTTTTGCAGGTCTGTCTTTTGGGTTTATGGGGACTTTTGGTGTACCTACCAAAACGATTTCTTTGATCTTATTACCTTCGATAACAATATCTACAGGGCCATAGGTTGGTGCACCTGTGCCGTCAATTAGATTTGCACCGCGAATGACCATTCTATCAAAAGGGCCTTGCCCTTCGTTAGAACCACGATCAGGAGCAGGTTTTACTTGCGCCACACTAAAAAAGGAAACACTAAATGCAAGGAAAAAGAGGAGATGTTTCATAAGGGTCGGTTTTTAAAAAGTATGGTTAACTTCGGTATAGCTAATTTATTTAAAGATAACAAAAGGATTGTATCTTTTTAAGATGGAAGTTTTCGCGAACAGGAGTTTAATCGATTCCTAAAAAACAATATAATTTAAACGTGATTCAAAAACGAAAATTAGGAAGAAAGGGTTTGGAAGTTTCCGAGCTCGGATTGGGATGCTGGGGCATGACCTCTGGCTACGGTAAAAGAAAGGATAAAAGAGAAATGATTACTCTTATCCGAAAAGCTGTGGAAATAGGATTCACTCTTTTTGATACCGCCGAACAGTATGGGCCGTTCATAAATGAAGAACTTGTAGGGGAGGCCTTGTCACCTTTTAAAGGACAAGTGGTAATCTCGACCAAATTCGGTTTTGCCCCGTCCGCAACCAACAGTACTTATTGGAACGAATTGAACAGTAGGCCCGAACATATCAGGGCAGTGGCCGAAGCTTCTTTGAGACGACTCAAAGTCGACGCTATTGATTTGTTTTATCAGCACAGGGTGGACCCTAAGGTGCCTATCGAAGAGGTTGCCGGTACTGTAAAAGATTTGATAATGGAAGGTAAAGTAAAATATTTTGGGTTATCCGAGGCCAATGCCGATACTATTAAAATGGCACATGCAGAGCAACCTTTAACAGCAGTACAAAGTGAATATTCCATTTGGACCAGAGACCCTGAACGGGAGGTATTACCGATACTTGAAGAATTGGGTATTGGTTTTGTCCCTTTTAGTCCGCTCGGGAGAGGGTTTTTAACAGGGAAAATGAAAAAAGATATAAATTTTGTACAAAGCGATTTTCGTAGGGCATTACCGCGATTTACTCCGGAGGCGATGGAGGAGAACCAATCTTTTGTTCGTTTGTTGGGAGCAATCGCACAGCAGCGGAACACTACGCCTTCACAAATTGCCTTGGCATGGCTTTTGGCACAGAAGCCATTTATTGTTCCTATTCCTGGCACTACCAATTTGAATCGGTTGATTGAGAATCTTGGGGCAACGAAATTAATCCTTCAAGAAAGTGAGTTAATTCAAATAGCCCAGAGGTTGGCAACATTGAAAGTGAAGGGAGAACGCTATCCAGAAAATGGCATGAAAATGACGGGACTGTAAATTATTTCGTCTAGGGCTGTATGCGCTTAAATTAGGTAATTGGGGTTCATTTACCCTAACGAGCTCTTTTTTTTCAAAATATTCGCTAACAAAAAAACGACAAAAGCAGGCAAAACCCAACCCATACTATAGATACTTAAAGGAATATATTCTTGTATAACTACTAAGTTGTCGGATAACCCAATAGAGCTCAAAAAGTCAGGAATACTAAAAATCATAGTTGTAAATACAACAGCCTTGAATACTTTAACAGAGGCATATTTCTCCGGAACGACATTCAATAGAATAAGAACTATGGTAATAGGATAAATAAACATTAGCGCGGGTAAGGCAACTGCAATGATATATGCTACATTAAACTGCCCCATTACCACCCCCAATATACATCCTAAAATAGCGGTTAGGGTATACGCCATTTTGGAATCCTTGAATTGTGACCTTACAAAATCCGAAGTGCCTGTTACAATACCAACAGCCGTAGTAAAGCAAGCTAAACTTACTAAGATGCTAAGACCTAGATTACCAATGGTTCCTAAACTCAATATAGCCATTCCGCTAAGCAATGCGGTTCTTGTCACCTCTACATTAAATGAGCCATGCACTAAACTGCCGGAAAGAATCAAACCAGCATAAATAAGGAAAAGCCCTAGTCCTGCCATCCAGCCCGCCTTACGAATAAGTGCTTTCTTATTTGAATAGGAAGCCTCTTTATTCTCTATGTTAATCGATATTATGATAACCCCTCCTACAACTACGGCACCAATGGCATCAAAAGTTTGGTAGCCTTCTAAAATTCCATCCGTGAAAGGACTTGGAAATTTGACCTCTGAAAAATCGAAAGGAAATGAAAATAGGATATTGCCTATTAGTAGTACTAGAATTATAATGATAGCTGGGGTCAATACCTTACCAATAATATTTAGAATCTTAGATCTATTGATGACAAAAATGAATACCAGTCCAAAGTAGATGGTACTGGTAAGCCATGAAGGACTATCAAAAAAAGGTTGGATGCCCATTTCGTGAGTGACGGATGCCGTTCTTGGCGATGGCAAGCTAATAGAAATCGCATATATGATAACTGAATATACCATAGCGAAGGTGGGCGATACTTTTTTGCCAAAATCATAAATAGTTCCCTGAAGCTTGGCGTGGGCCAAAATACCCAATATAGGAATAAGTACTGCCGAAACACAAAACCCTAAGGCAACCAACCACCAAACACTACCCGAATTAAAACCTAATAGGGGTGGTAGGATAAGATTGCCAGCTCCAAAGAACAAGGAGAAAAGAGCAAAGGCGGTGACTAGTAATTTTTTGTTAGGATGCATATTAAAAAACTAAATCGAAAGATAATTTAAATATAGTAATTAGCAGCTCGTAAAATAGTACACCTATACATTTTGGAAGTTGACAACAGGAATAGGACACATCACAACAAATTATGGTTCAGATGATTAAAATAATATACCTTGAACCAAAATTAATAAAGATGCCGGTTACCAATTGGCAAATACTTAAAATCAAATTGTAAACAAAGCATTATAAAGATTCCCAAATCCTGCCGATGCAATTCTAAAACCCTACCAAATGAAAAAAATATTCTGTAATATTTTTGGCCATCACTACTCCATCTCAAAGAAGGTAACTTCCCACATTAAAGAGTACAAATGTATCCACTGTCAAAAGCAGGTAACCACGGATGTTAGTGGCAACCTTTCTATATTGACTCCTGAATTGCAAGATATCAATAGAACATTGGAACATATTTACCAGAGAAGACATCATGCTGCGCAACAAGTAGCATAATTCACCTACGTAAAAAATACATAAACTCCATTCCCATGGCCTGTGAAGGAGTTTAATAGTTATTCCCGTAAATTAAGTAAGCAGCTTTCATCTTAACTGTCGTAACGCCCCACAACGGATAAGTAGAGATTGCCCTTGTTTTCGGGAATTTTTTTGTTTAGTCACTTTCAAAAGAATTCCATCCCTGTGCTATCAACGGTATTTTGGTTTCCGCTCTGGTAACTAGATGCGCACCCTCTGATTCCTGTGTCATGTGCCCAATGATGGTTAAACTTGGGTTTCCTTTTATTTTTAGGAAGGCTGATTGGTCTACTGTAAATAGTAATTCATAATCCTCGCCCCCACTTAGAGCAATCATAGTACTGTCCACTTTAAATTCTTCACAGCTAGAAATCACAGTAGGATCTAATGGAATTTTATCCTCAAACAAATTACAACCCACCTTGCTATTTTTGCAAATGTGTAATATCTCAGACGACAATCCATCACTAATATCGATCATTGATGTAGGTTGCACCTCTAATTCTTGAAGTAAGTTGACTATATCCCTTCTTGCCTCTGGCTTTAACTGACGTTCTACGATATAAGAATATGGTTCTAAGTCGGGTTGGTTGTTCGGGTTTACTTTAAAGACTTCTTTCTCACGTTCTAATACTTGTAGGCCCATATAAGCCCCTCCTAAATCTCCACTAACGACTAAAAGGTCATTTGGCTTTGCTCCTGAGCGGTATGTAATTTTTTCTTCATCCACTTCGCCAAGTGCAGTAATACTAATCATTAATCCTGTTTTAGAAGAAGTGGTATCTCCACCAATCAAGTCCACTCCATACGTTTTACAGGCCATGGCAATACCGGCGTACAATTCTTCTAAGGCTTCTAAAGGGAAGCGATTTGAAACTGCTATGGATACGGTTATTTGGGTGGCGGTGGCATTCATGGCATAAACATCACTTAAATTTACCATGACCGACTTATAGCCCAAATGTTTCAAGGGCATGTAGCTGAGGTCAAAATGAACACCCTCTATAAGTAAGTCTGTGGTGAGCACTGTTTTTTTACTATTAAAGTCCAAAACAGCGGCATCATCGCCAATTCCAGTTACTGTAGATTTTTGAGTGATTTCAAAATCTTTGGTCAGATGAGTTATAAGTCCAAATTCGCCTAATTTTTCCAATGAGGTAAGCTCGTTGTTCTTGTTTTCTAGCATGGTGCAAAAGTAAGGAGATACTGCAAATTGTCAGGTATAAAAAAACTGAAGCTTTTAGGCTTCAGTTTTTATGTGATTTATTAGGTTAAGGACTACTGTCCTACAGAATAACCGTCCCTATAGTTACGTTTGACGTACTTGTTAGCAGGATCAAAGTTGGTCACTTTCATATTTTCTGCATCCCATTGAAGTCGTTTTCTACCATGGAATTGTTTTCCACCGCCCCAGAAGCTTTTGTTCTCGGCAGCTGGATCAATTTCAAAATAAGCTTTTAATGCTAAGTTTCCAATAAGGATACTTTCTGTAAAAGGACCAGCATAATCAAACGAAGAGCTGGTCTCCGCATTACCATATCCAGCCATACAGGCATTTACCCATTGTAGGTAGTGACCTTCTGGCACACGTGTTATGGTTTCTTCAATTTCAAACTGTTCGTTCAAAGTCAATGGCAATAGTCTTGGATTAGCTCCGTAGCAATCTGCCAGTAGTTTTCCTTTGTCCCCAATAAAGAGTACGCCACCGTCCCAGTTACCCAAAGCTTCGTCATCCCCAAGTTCCTCTGGTCTTTCAGGCAGTAGTCCGCCATCCATCCATGAAACCTTTATGTTTCCTTTACCATCAGTTCTTGGATAGCTCAGGTGTATTTTACTAGAATTCGGAAAACTTTTAGGATAATCAGCCGTTTCGAACTTGCCTTTAAAAGAATCAGAAACACTACACTCTACGGTATTTGGATATAATATCGGAAGAATACGGTATACTGGATCCATAATATGACATGCCATATCACCTAAGGCACCAGTTCCAAAATCTGACCAGCCTCTCCAGTCAAACGGAAGATATGCGTTATTATAATCGCGCATTTCTGCAGTACCCAGCCAAAGGTCCCAGTTGAGCCCTTTTGGAGTTTTATCTTTTTTTGTAGGTGTTTGAAGTGCTTGCGGCCAAATGGCACGGTTGGTCCAGCATTTTACAGTATGCACGTCGCCAATTATTCCGCTATCATAGATTTCCTTCATTTTACGCACGCCATCGCCAGAACCTCCTTGGTTACCCATTTGTGTAACGACCTTAAATTCCTTGGCAGCTTCCGTAAGCATACGCGCTTCCCAAATATCGTGTGTTAATGGTTTTTGTACATATACATGTTTCCCCATAGACATGGCCTGGTATGCGGCAACGGCATGGTTATGATCTGGTGTAGATACTGATACGGCATCGATATTCTTACCTTCCTTATCTAGCATTTCTCTAAAATCACTGTAATAACTAGCTTTTGGGAAGGCTTTTCTAGAATCTATAGCTTGACGGTCGTCTACATCGCATAAGGAAACAATATTCACATTTGGACTTTCAGCAAAAGAGGCAATATCACTTTTACCCTTGCCACCTGCGCCAATACCGGCAATGTTCAACATATCACTTGGGGCTACATAACCTTGGCCGCCCAATACATGTCTCGGGACGATCATAAATCCTGCGGCTGCAATACTAGATTTCTTTACAAATGATCTTCTAGATTCGTTCTTGAGAAAGGAAGTTTTTTTTGGCATAATTATACAATACTTTTTAAAAAGGGTTTGAAATCAATGTTCAAGATAATCCAATTATTTGTATTCCAAGACCTATGGCTTAAGATATTTTAATCGTCTGCCTATGTATTTGTTATCTTTACGAGGAATATCGCACAAGTAAATCGTATGAAAAAGATTTTGTTTTTTGGCATCATAAGCCTGTTTCTCTTAGCGTGCTCTAGCTCCAACGATTCTTCTATGATGGATGAAGAGGATATAGAAATGGTTGGTTCTTTAGTGCCTTGTGAGAATGGAATGGCTGGCGAATATCCTTGTAATGGCTACGATTTGTTGGCTCAAATTTCTTTAGAGGGTTTTGAATCTGCTTCAGGAAATGATATTTGGGGCTGGACGGATACCACCACAGGGAAAGAATATGCGTTAATGGGCTTGGATGATGGTACCGCCTTTGTTGATATTTCAGATACTGAAAATTTAATCTATTTAGGTAAATTACCAACCGCTACAACAGCTAGTGCTTGGAGAGATATAAAGGTGTATCAGGACTATGCCTATATTGTTGCTGAAGCCAACAATCACGGTGTTCAAGTATTTGATTTGAAAAGATTGAGGGATGTTAGTGCTGCTCCTAAAGTGTTTTCAGCCGATAATCGGTATACCAACATTGGGAATGCTCATAATATCGTTATTAATGAGTCCACAGGTTTTGCTTATCCCGTAGGTACAAACCGAGATGATGCCTTTAATGGCGGTGTTCACTTTTTGGATTTACAAAACCCTGCCGTGCCAATTTCAGCTGGAGGTTGGGGCGTAAATGGATATACGCATGATGCTCAAGTAATTAATTATAATGGACCTGATGCAGACTATAATGGAGCAGAGATTTTTGTGGGTGCCAACGAAAATCAAGTTGTGGTAGTTGATATTTCGCAAAAGGATGCTCCGGTACCCTTGTCCACTTTAGATTATCCTTTTATAGGGTACACCCACCAAGGGTGGTTTACGGAGGACCAACGTTACTTTATTTTGGGAGATGAACTGGACGAAATCAATTCTGGTTTCAGATCAAGAACGCTCATATTTGACATGACCGATTTGGATAACCCTATACTACATGATACCTATTTAGGGCCAACCAGTGCCATTGACCACAATGGATACGTGCTCGGCGATGAATTTTTTCTTGCCAATTACACTGCTGGTATTCGTATTTTGGATATCTCTGGAATAGCTGAAAAATCAATATCCGAAACAGGTTTTTTTGACACCTTTCCTGCCAGTGATAATACGCAGTTTGATGGGGTATGGAGTATCTATCCCTTTTTCGAAAGCGGTAAAATATTGGTAAGCGATATCAATCGCGGACTTTTTGTAATTAAAAAATCGGACTAAACTATGCGCAACGTTTGTCTATTCTTTTTGAGTTTTCTTTTCTTTTCCTGTGTAAAGGAAGAAGGAAATAACGAGCTTATGGAAGCCGAAAATAACTTTTTGGGGGAAGTGGAATGGATTAAAACAATAGGAGGCAGCGGGGAGGAAACAGGTCAGGCGATTATTAAAACCATGGATGGCGGTTATGCGGTGTTAGGTTATACAAATAGTACGGATGGCGATGTTCAAGAGAAGTCAAGCTCCATAAACGATTACTGGCTATTAAAATTGGATAGGAACGGGAGTCTAGAATGGAGCAAGACCTATGGCGGCAGTAAAGACGACAGAGGCCAAAGTTTGGCGCAAACTGCTGATGGCGGATATGTTTTAACGGGTTATGCAATGAGTGATGATGGAGACGGTTCCGTGAATAAAGGGTTTCATGACAATTGGGTTTTAAAAGTAGATGCCTCTGGGACTATACTATGGGAAAAAAGTTTTGGATTTTCTGGCCACGACCACTCCTACGATATTATAGAAGCTAAAGATGGTGGTTATTTCTTTACCGGTTTTTTGGATATAACTTCGGCACGTTCCGATGGAAATACCGAAAAGGCAAGTTCCTTGACTAGACATGGTGTAGGTGAATTTTGGGGGACTAAAATAGATAAACAGGGCGCATTGCAATGGCGGGGTTATTTTGGTGGCACTAATAATGATAGGGCACATGCGGTTGTAGAGGCAGAGGATGGGGGTTTTGTAATGGCCGGTTTTTCGGAAAGTAATGATTTTGATATTACCGATACCCAGGGCAGTTATGATTTTTGGATGGTAAACGTAGATGCTAAGGGCAATATGCTTTGGGAGCGTTCTTTTGGGGGTTCTGGAATAGAGATTGCCCATGATATTGCTAAAACAACTGACGGTGGCTATGTAATTACAGGAAATACGTTTAGTACGGATGGCGACATCTCGCAGGCGAATGGAGAATCTGATTTTTGGCTTATAAAAGTCGATAATGCTGGTAGTTTGGTTTGGGAACAAACCTATGGTGGATCAGGCTTTGATGCGGCACAAGCGGTAATCACTAGTAAAGATGGAGGCTACTTTGTAGCGGGAAATTCTAAAAGTACCGATGCCGATGCGAGTATCAATTACGGGGAGAACGACCTTTGGATTGTCAAAACGGACGACGCGGGGAGTATTATCTGGCAAAAATCCTTTGGTGGTAGCGGATTGGATTTTGCCTTTGATATCATTGAAAATGAAGATGGAAGTGTGCTAGTTGTAGGAGAAACTTCCAGTACCGATTTTCAGGGAACTACATCAAAAGGAAAATCAGATATTGTACTTATGAAAGTGAAGTAGCTATTCCTTTATACTATCCATAAAAAATCCCTATCCAATTATATGTTATAATAATGTTAGGTTTTATGGAAAGCATCTACTTATCACATATATTTGTAAACTATTTAGACCAAATCCAATTAAGAGATGATAGAAGTATCTGAAACGGCAAAAAAGAAAGTTATCGACCTCATGACAGAGGGAGGTTTCGATGCAGCCAAGGATTACGTCCGTGTTGGGGTAAAAAGCGGCGGATGCAGCGGTTTGTCCTACGAACTGGATTTCGACAATAAAGTGGAAGAGACCGATAAACTTTTTGAAGATAACAATGTGCGTATCATTGTAAATAAAAAGAGCTTTTTGTACTTAGTGGGTACTGTTTTGGAGTACTCTGGTGGATTAAACGGGAAGGGTTTTGTATTCAATAATCCCAATGCCCAGCGTACCTGTGGCTGTGGAGAGAGTTTTTCCCTTTAAAAATAGTGATAGGATAGAAAGTATGAAAATGAATATGTGAAATAAGATGTTTAAGGATGACCTACAAGTTGCTCTTAACTCATTACTTTTTTTCACTTTTTACTTAAAAGAATTATGGCATATACAGAAGAGGAATTAAAGAAAGAGTTGGAAACTAAGGAGTACGAGTATGGGTTTTACACAGATCTTAAATCGGAAACATTTCCAAAGGGCTTGAACGAGGATATTGTTAGGGCCATTTCTAAAAAGAAGAACGAGCCGGAATGGATGACTGAATGGCGTCTAGATGCCTACAGGATATGGGAGAAAATGGAAGAACCGGAGTGGGCTAATGTTCGCTATGAAAAGCCAGATTTTCAAGCTATAAGTTACTACTCTGCGCCAAAACCACCAGACCCTAATAAAAGTTTAGACGATGTAGATCCAGAGTTATTGGAAATGTACAGGAAATTAGGAATTTCTGTTGATGAGCAAAAGAAATTACAGAACGTAGCGGTAGATATCGTAGTAGATTCTGTTTCTGTTGCAACTACTTTCCAGAAAACTTTAGGTGAAAAAGGGATTATTTTTATGCCTATTTCTGAAGCTATTCAGAAGCATCCAGACCTTGTAAAAAAATATATGGGTACAGTAATCCCTAAAAAAGATAATTTTTATGCAGCCTTGAACTCGGCAGTATTTACCGATGGTTCTTTCTGCTACATTCCAAAAGGTGTTAGATGTCCTATGGAACTATCTACCTATTTTAGAATAAACGAAGGAGGTACCGGACAATTTGAACGTACCTTGGTAATAGCTGATGAGAGCAGTTATGTTAGTTACTTGGAGGGTTGTACAGCACCATCACGAGATGAAAATCAATTGCATGCCGCTGTGGTAGAATTAATCGCCATGGACGATGCCGAAATAAAATATTCTACCGTTCAAAATTGGTATCCTGGTAACAAGGAAGGTAAAGGCGGAGTTTACAATTTTGTAACTAAAAGAGGATTATGTGAGAACCGTTCTAAAATCTCATGGACCCAAGTAGAAACAGGTTCGGCAGTAACTTGGAAATATCCTTCTTGTATTTTAAAAGGTAATAATTCTGTTGGAGAATTTTACTCTATCGCCGTGACGAATAACTATCAGCAGGCAGATACGGGTACCAAAATGATTCACTTAGGAAAGAATACAAGGAGTACAATTATCTCAAAAGGAATATCCGCAGGAAAATCGCAGAACAGTTATAGAGGATTGGTGCAGATTGGTTCTAGAGCTGAGAATGCAAGGAACTTTTCGCAATGTGATTCTTTATTAATGGGTAACGAATGTGGTGCGCATACATTTCCTTACATAGAGGCAAAAAACAAAACAGCACAAGTAGAACACGAAGCTACCACTAGTAAAATTGGTGAGGACCAGATTTTTTACTGTAACCAAAGAGGTATAGATACTGAAAAAGCTATTGCCCTTATCGTTAATGGGTTTAGTAAAGAAGTATTGAATAAGCTGCCAATGGAATTTGCGGTAGAAGCGCAAAAACTGTTGGAAATAAGTTTGGAAGGTTCCGTAGGATAATAAATCCCACTAGCACCCGAGGGAAAATGCTCAATAGAGGCTAACAAAAATGAAAAGAGTACTATATACATTTATAATTGCCGTTTTGCTTCTTTCTTGCAAAGAAGTAGAAAAGGAAAACGTAGAGACTATTGCTGAGGTTCAAAAACCAGAGGTTAAATTGTATACGTTTAGTGGTGGTACTGTGGGTGTCAATAATCTGGAATTATTTTCTCAAGACACTACATATCAAGGACAGACTAAGGAATTCTCTGACCCGTTTTATGTAATTAGTCATCCAAAAGGGAATCTTATGTGGGATGCTGGTTTGCCAGAAGCCCTTGTTGCAGCTCCAGGTCCAATTACTCCAGAAGGAGGCGCTTTTACTATTTCAAGAACCGATTCTGTACTCAATCAATTAAATATAATTGGGATGACTCCAGATGATATAGATTTTCTAGCCCTTTCGCACACACATTTTGATCATAGTGGTCATGCAAATGTTATGCATAAATCAACATGGTTGGTTCAGGGTGCAGAATATGATATGGTTACGAGTGATGAAATCAAGAGCAGTGAAAATGCTGGGCTATATGACGCTATTAAGGAACTAAAAAATATAGAAAGGATTGAAGGAGATTTTGACGTATTTGGAGATGGTACGGTAGTTATCAAATCTATGCCAGGTCACACGCCAGGGCACCAAGTATTATATTTGGAACTTACGGAGCATGGACCTTTGTTACTTACAGGAGATTTGTATCATTTATACGAGAACAGAGCACATAAAAGGGTGCCAAGTTTTAACTACGATGCAGACCAGACCCTATCCAGTATGGATGCTTTTGAAGCTTTTGCTAAGGAGAAAAACGCAAAAGTATATCTGCAACATCAAAAAGAAGATTTTAATAAAATGCCTAAGGCACCAGAATATTTAAAGTAGAAGCACATGTTGACAATTAAGGATTTACACGCTCAAGTAGAGGATAAAGAAATTTTAAAAGGTATTAACCTAACAGTAAATGCTGGAGAGGTACATGCAATTATGGGACCCAATGGTTCTGGTAAAAGTACCTTGGCATCGGTAATTGCCGGAAAAGAGGAATTTGAAGTAACAAAAGGATCTGTTAGTTTGGAGGGAGAAGACCTGGAAGATATTTCACCAGAAGAAAGAGCGCACAAAGGGGTGTTTCTTTCATTTCAGTATCCTGTAGAAATCCCTGGGGTTTCCGTGACTAATTTTATGAAGACTGCTATCAACGAAACTAGAAAGGCAAAAGGCCTAGAAGACATGCCAGCCAAGGATATGTTGAAAATGATTCGTGATAAGGCAGAGCTTTTGGAAATAGACCGCAAGTTTTTGTCACGTTCCTTAAATCAAGGTTTTTCTGGTGGAGAAAAGAAACGTAATGAAATTTTTCAGATGGCGATGCTAGAACCTAAACTGGCAATTTTGGACGAAACGGATTCTGGACTTGATATTGATGCACTTCGTATCGTTGCTGCTGGTGTAAACAAACTAAAAAGTAAGGATAACGCCGTTATCGTTATTACGCACTACCAAAGATTGTTGGATTATATTGTACCCGATTTTGTACACGTAATCCACAATGGAAAAATTGTAAAATCCGGAACCAAAGAATTGGCACTGGAACTAGAAGAAAAAGGATACGATTGGTTGAAGAACGAGGCGGTAGTTTAACGTTGTTTGGTTCTCATTCTTGCTAAAGCGAGAATCTGCAGATGTAGTATATAAGTTGAATTGAAAAGATTCCCTTATTCAAGGGAATGACATTGATAGTATTATGGATTTAAAAGACAAATTAATTTCTTCCTTTATGGCCTTTGAGAACAATGTGGATGTTGAACATCCCGTTCACGATGTGCGTACGGAAGCCATAAAGAATTTTGAGAATAAAGGATTCCCTTCCAAAAAAGAGGAAGCTTGGAAGTACACCTCTTTAAATAGTCTTCAAAAGATAGATTTTAGTATTTTTCCAAAACAGGATAATGCGATTGAATATAAGGACGTTAAAAAGTACTTTATTCATGAAATAGACACGTATAAAATCGTTTTTATAGACGGTGTGTACAGTTCGCATCTTTCGGAAACGACGCACGATGGCGTGGATATTTGTTTAATGAGTTCGGCTTTGACCAAACCCATGTATAAGCAGATTGTGGATGTGTACTTTAATAAGGTGGCCTCTAAGGATGAATCCTTGACTACCTTGAACACGGCTTTTTGTAGGGAGGGTGCTTATATCTATATTCCAAAGAATAAAATGCCTAAAAAACCTGTTGAAATCTTACATTTTGCAACAGGTAACGAGGCGTCTATAATGTTGCAACCCCGAAACTTGATTATTGTAGAGGAAAATGCAGAGGTACAGATTATAGAAAGACATCAAAGCCTTACGGCTAATGAGGTGCTTACGAACTCTGTAACCGAAATATTTGCTGCGGAAAGTGCTATTGTAGACTATTACAAAATACAGAACGATACTGCTACCGCATCTTTGATAGACAATACCTACGTTGATCAAAAAGGAAAGAGCCACGTAAAAGTACACACTTTCTCTTTTGGCGGAAAATTAACCCGTAACAACCTTAATTTCTATCAAAATGGCGAGTATATGGACTCTACCATGAAGGGGGTTACTATTTTAGGTGAAAAGCAGCATGTAGATCACCATACTTTGGTACATCATATTGAACCGAATTGTGAGAGCCATCAAGATTATAAAGGAATTTATGGCGATAGTTCTACAGGGGTTTTCAACGGGAAGATTATTGTAGACAAGATTGCTCAAAAGACTAATGCTTTTCAGAAAAATAATAATATTTTGATAAGCGACAAGGCTACGATAAATACAAAGCCGCAATTGGAGGACGTAAAATGTTCCCATGGTTGTACTATTGGTCAATTGGATGAGGATGCTATGTTCTACATGCAGACTAGGGGAATCCCTAAAAAGGAGGCTAGAGCCTTGTTAATGTATGCTTTTGCCAATAACGTTTTGGAGAGTGTACGTATTCCTGAGTTAAAGGCAAGAATTAATAAATTAATAGCTAAGAAGCTAGGTGTTAATCTTGGTTTTGATTTGTAGAAAAATGATATTTAATAGTACAACATATAAAAGAGCCGTTTTCGTAACGGCTCTTTTTATGTTTTTATGCCAAATGGGAACCGCCCAAGAAACACGTTTCGGAATCAAAGGTGGACTCAACTATTCGTCTATTGTAGGTGATTTAACCCAGGGTTTAAAATTCCGATTCTCCGGTCATGGTGGTGTTTTTTTAGAGATTGATTTTTCGGAAAAATTCAAGTTGCAACCAGAATTGTTGTATTCTTCTCAGGGGTTTCAGTTCAGTACGGATTTGGCAGCTATTGAAAACGGAGGTGCAGCCGGAGATGATAATGATTTTAGAACCAATGTTCAGCTTAACTTTATTACGGTTCCCATCTTAGGAAAATTTGCTTTGAACGATAAATGGGACGTAGAATTTGGCCCACAGTTTGGCTTCTTATTAAACCAAGTTACTAAACTCAAGGATTTGGACCAGGCCTCTAACGTAACTGGGGATAGAAAATCTTCTGTTTCAGGCGATTTTCAACTCGATTATGGTGCTGCCGTAGGCTTGGGTTTTAAATTGACCGAGGACTTATCGGTGTCACCTAGGTTTTATGTTGGACTTCGTAACCGACTTAACGGGCTTCCTGGCGCACAAAATTATAATGCCGTTATTCAATTGTCGGTGAACTATATGTTTAGATAACAATCGTCTCCACAGCTTTCAACAAAGTTGGTTAAGTACACTTTTTGAGCTGTTAGGAGAGGTTTTTTATGATTCCCTTAGCTACGCTTTAACTTTTTGTTGGATTTCCCTATAGTTGTTGTGGTTTACATTTACGAAGACAAAAAACGGTAATCATATGAATGTAAAACTACTTTTGGGACTTTTGTTCCTAGTGTCAGTAACTACTTTTGCCCAAGACAAAAAATGGAGTGTGGAGGCCAATTATCCCATTTCGATTGCTGGTGATCTTGGCAACGATAATTCTGGTGTAGTTGACTTTGGTATCAAGTATCGTTTTCTTGACCTTAAAGTGGCTAAAATTGGAGCAGCGTTTAATGTTGGAATGTTGACAGATAATATCCAATCATTTGACGGGTTTAATGGGATGCCGAGTTCTTCAGATTTTAGGGAAACCAATTGGTTGTTTCAACCTAAACTATTTTCAGAATTTCAAATTGCGGGCATTCCCAAATTAAGACCAAGCATTGGTTTTGGTTATACTTTTATTAATTCGCATTTTGAAGGACGTGCCGGTGGAGAGACTTTTGACGATACAAATACGGACAGCGGCTTCAATTTCAACGTTGGACTTTCTTATGACCTTAGTGATAAGTTTTTTATCCAAGGACAGTATGACAACATAAGGTATTCTCCAGGTTTTCGACCAGATTACAATTTAGGATTCTTAAAGTTCGGTTTAGGTTTTCGTTTCTAAATCAGAGCTTTCAGATTGCGGTCTCTTTCATGGTTTTCTTATTTAAGGAATCCCATGAAAGAGCCATTAATTTACCCTACAGTAAGTATCTTTGTAATTCAATTGAATTGCTATGTTTGATTTAACTAAAATAAGAGATGATTTCCCCATTTTAAAACGAGAAGTCAATGGGAAACCATTGGTTTATCTGGATAATGCGGCAACTTCACAAACCCCACAACAGGTAATCGATGTAATTGTTGACTATTATTCCAATTACAACGCGAATATCCACAGAGGAGTGCATGCGCTTTCTCAAGAAGCGACGGATAAATATGAGGAGGCACGTCACAAAATTCAAAAGCATTTCAACGCCAAGCACGCCCATGAGATTATTTATACCTCGGGTACTACGCACAGTATAAATATTGTTGCCAATGGTTTTTCAGCCTTTATTAAAAAAGGAGACGAGGTCTTGGTTAGCGCCATGGAACATCATTCTAATATTGTGCCTTGGCAAATGCTTTGCGAGCGTACGGGTGCTATCTTAAAAGTCATTCCTATGAATCAGGAAGGGGAACTGCTAATGGATGTCTATGACAGCTTGCTTTCTGATAAAACCAAATTGGTTTTTTGTAACCATATCTCTAATGCTTTAGGGACTATTAATCCTATAGAACAAATAATAAGCAAAGCTCACAATGTGGGTGCGGCGGTCTTAATCGATGGTGCTCAGGCGGCACCGCATTTGGTTGCTGATATGCAGGCCTTGGATGTGGATTTCTATACGGTATCCGCACACAAGATATGTGGCCCAACAGGTGTGGGTATGTTGTATGGTAAGGAAGAATGGCTAAATAAATTACCACCCTACCAAGGAGGTGGCGAAATGATTGCAGAAGTGACCTTTAAAAAAACGACTTATGCCGGCTTACCGCATAAATTTGAAGCAGGCACGCCTAATATTTGTGGAGGTATTGCCTTTGGGGCAGCATTGGATTATATGAACGCTATTGGTTTTGAGCAGATTGCAGCCTACGAGCATGAGTTATTGGAATACGCTACGGAAGAACTATTAAAGATAGATGGACTTAAAATTTACGGTACTGCAAAACAGAAAACTTCAGTGATTTCTTTCAATATCAATGGCGTTCATCCATATGATATAGGAACGATTTTGGATAAATTGGGAATCGCGGTTCGCACGGGTCACCATTGTGCACAGCCGATTATGGACTTCTATAAAATCCCAGGTACGGTTAGAGCGAGTTTTAGTTTTTACAATACCAAAGGGGAAGTAGATGTATTGGTCGCAGGCGTAAAACGAGCTGCAGCTATGCTTGTATAGTACTACTCGGGATCATTCGCTTAAAGTATTGAAATCCTTCTTTTGTTATTGTATTTTTGTATAAACTATGGAGATGAAGATTAAGGAGATACAGCAAGAAATAGTAGATGAATTTGCCCTATTCGAGGATTGGATGCAGCGTTACGAGTATATGATAGATCTTGGAAAATCGCTGCCACTAATAGCCGAAGAATACAAAACAGACGATAATATTATCAAAGGATGCCAGAGCAAGGTATGGGTACATGCCGATTTGGAAGCGGATAAATTGGTTTTTACTGCAGACAGTGATGCGATTATTACTAAAGGAATAATCGCGATTTTAATACGTGCCTTTAGTAACCAAAAACCACTAGATATTATTGAGGCCGATACTCAATTTATAGACGAAATCGGATTAAAAGAACATTTGTCCGCAACGAGGGCCAACGGTTTGGTAAGTATGATTAAGCAGATCAAACTATATGCCGTAGCCTATCAAACACAATTAAGTTAAGACATGAGCGAAATAGACACAGCAACAGATAGTGCCGACTTAGGCGAGAAAATAGTAAAAGTGCTAAAAACTATATATGACCCAGAAATACCTGTAGATATTTATGAGTTGGGGCTTATTTACGATGTTTTGGTAAACGAAGATAATGAGGTGAAGATACTAATGACACTTACGTCGCCCAATTGTCCAGTAGCTGAAACCCTACCAGTAGAAGTAGAGGAAAAAGTAAAATCTTTGAATGCTATTAAGGATGCCGAGGTAGAAATTACGTTTGACCCACCTTGGACTCAGGATTTAATGAGCGATGAAGCAAAGTTAGAGCTTGGAATGCTATAACACGAGCATGTCAAGATTTAGGTATAGGATACCATCTTATTTTATAGTATGCCAGAAGAAATTATCAATAAAGTAGCCAAAAGTAAACTAGTCACCTTTGATTTGGAAGATTATTATCCAAAAGGGGAAAGAAAGGTCTTGGACCTAAAAGACTGGTTATACGAAGGGTTTATTTTAAGGGAAAGGGAATTTAGGTCCTTTCTTACGGAGCATGATTGGGGACAATATTCAAATACTTTCGTTGCCTTAAACTGCTCTACCGATGCTATTGTGCCCGGTTGGGCCTACATGCTCATAACTACACGTTTACAGCCCTATGCAAAAAAGATAGTGCAAGGCAATTTGGTAGATTTAGAAACTTCCATATACCAAAAGATAATAGATGATTTGGACGTTTCTGTTTTTCAGGATAAGTCAGTCATCATAAAAGGGTGTAGTAATAAACCTGTTCCGCCCAATGCCTATTTGTTTTTAACGCAAAAGTTAGTATCTGTGGCCAATTCCGTCATGTATGGCGAAGCTTGCTCTTCTGTGCCATTATACAAAAAAAAATAAAATGTATTTATTGGGCATTGAAATGTGACTATTATTACTTTTGTGTTTCTAAATAACTAAATACAAAATCATGAAAAACATTTTTTTAACCATTGCGCTTGTATTTACTTGTGTTCTTGGTTTCTCACAAACTGTAGAGGAGTATAAGTCCCAACTAGGCCCAAAGAAAGATTCGATTGCCGCTATTCAAGGGAGATTAGATGCCATACAAGGCAAAATAGATGCACTTCCAGGCTGGAAGAAGGGAGCCTTCGGAACCATTGGCCTTAGCTTGAGTGAATTTAATAACTGGTACGCACAAGGTTCTCCGAACAACTCATCTGGAAACATTGGTATTACGGTAAATGGTTTTGCTAATTTGAATCGGGATAAATTTTTCTGGAGAAATTCTGGAAACGTAAATCTAGGATGGGTAAAGTTTGATGACAAGGACTTGGCTACGGATGAAGATGGCTTTAGACAAGCTGCTGATGTGTTTACAATTACATCCCTATACGGTCGTAAACTAAGTGAAAAGTTTGCTATATCTACTTTAGGAGAGTATAGAACTACTATTTTGAGCAACTTTAATGATCCAGGATACCTTGATTTGGGGGTAGGTGCTACTTGGACCCCAATTACCGATTTGGTGGTGGTAATACATCCATTAAACTACAACTTTGTATTCAGTAGTAATGATGCTGTTTTTCAATCCTCTTTGGGAGCTAAAATTGTGGCGGACTACACTAAAAAAATAGGGGCTGTAAACTTTAAGACAAACTTCTCTATGTTCCAGAGTTATGAGAATGGTGATTTATCTAACTACACTTGGTCCAATTCTATAGGCTATACCTTATTGAACGGAATAGGACTTGGATTTGAGTTTGGTTTAAGGGACAATAAACAAGAGGCTTTGAACTTTGCCCTTAACACTGATCCTACAACTACGTTTGAAAATGTAGACAATGCTTTACAGACCTTTTTCCTATTTGGTCTTAACTACGCATTTTAAATTAAAAAATTAGTTAATTAAAAAACCCTGCTCGTTAGAGCAGGGTTTTTTTTGGTTAAGTAATTATCGTAAAATTTGGGTTTTACTTTGGCTATAAATTCTTATTGATTTGGGGTCAACATTGTCACTTAATTACATGTCAAATGTAGGCCATCAAATCTTTTTTTGGGCAATTTATGTTGTGAAGACATCCTATAGTGTGGTGAAAAATAGCAGTGGTTTAAATTGATCGATGAACTACACTGTTTTAAGTTTTATTATATCAATACTCGTCCAAATGTTCTGGATATAAAAAGTTGTTATACGGAAATCGGGTTACGTGAATATCTCTGACTTCATCATAGACCCTTTTTCTAAATTCATCTAGATTTTCTTTATTTAGAGCTGAAATGAACAAGGCACGGTCTCCTACTTTTTCCATCCAAGTTTGTTTCCATTCTGCAATGGTAAAGTGGCGAGAGGTCCGTTCCGTGATAAGGTCGTCCTCTTCTATGGTTTCGTGCTCATATTGGTCAATCTTATTGAACACCATGATTGTTTTCTTGTCCGAACTCTTTATTTCGTCCAGTATCTTGTGAACAGAGGCTATATGCTCCTCAAATTGTGGATGTGAAATATCTACTACATGTAATAATAAATCTGCTTCCCTAACCTCATCCAATGTACTTTTAAAGCTTTCTACCAATTGTGTAGGTAGTTTTCTAATGAACCCTACCGTGTCGCTTAAAAGAAAAGGGAGGTTTCCTATGACCACTTTTCGTACGGTAGTGTCCAAGGTGGCAAAGAGCTTGTTTTCTGCAAAGACATCACTTTTACTAATCACATTCATTAAGGTAGATTTTCCTACGTTGGTATAACCTACTAGGGCAACTCGGACCAAGGCACCTCGATTTCCTCGCTGCGTCTCCATTTGCCGGTCAATTTTAAGCAATTTCTTCTTTAAAAGGGTAATTCGGTCTCTAACGATTCGCCTATCCGTTTCAATCTCTGTTTCCCCGGGGCCACGCATACCAATACCCCCTTTTTGGCGCTCCAAGTGTGTCCACAGTCCGGTTAATCTGGGCAATAGATACTCATATTGTGCCAGCTCAACTTGAGTACGCGCATAGCTTGTTTGTGCACGTTGGGCAAAAATATCTAGGATAAGGCTGGTACGATCAATGATTTTACAGCGGAGTTGTTTCTCTATATTTCGCTGTTGGGTAGGGCTAAGTTCGTCATCGAAAATAACAGAACCTATATCATTTTCATGAACAAAAGTCTCTACTTCCAAAAGTTTGCCACTTCCAATAAGTGTCTTTGGATTGGGGAGGTCCATGCGCTGTACAAAGCGTTTTATTACTTCGCCACCGGCGGTATAGGTAAGGAATTCTAGCTCGTCTAGATACTCGGTTACTTTGTCTTCGGGTTGCTCCCTATTGATGATACCAATAAGGACTACTTTTTCGTACGTTGTTGTTTTCTTTTCTAACATAGGTGGGTAAAGTGCAAAATTAAGCAAAACAGCCATCCTATTGTAGTAAATTTATCAACTCAATAAAACCCACTATGCGTTTTCCCTTTTTTAAAAGAAAATCTAAAGACCAATTATACACGATTGCTTTTTATAATTTAGAGAATCTCTTTGATGCGGAGAACAATAAACACACTTTGGATGAAGATTTTACACCTACGGGATTTAAGGAATGGACCTTAGAAAGATATGCCAGTAAACGCAGCAAGTTGGCACGCACAATCTTTGATATTGGTAAAGAAGACAACAAATACCCTCCAGTGCTTATTGGAATTTCGGAGGTTGAAAACCAAACAGTTATTCAAGATTTGATACGCACCACACCGCTAGATGGCTTGAATTATAGTTATGTCCATTACGAGTCGCCTGATGAACGTGGAATAGATACGGCCTTAGTGTACAACCCTAAGTTCTTTCAGGTGATTACATCAGAAGCATTGCCGTTACTGGTAGATAATTTAAATGGAGCTCGAGATACAACTAGGGATATATTATATGTAAAGGGAACCTTGAATACTGAAACCGTTCATGTTTTTGTAAATCATTGGCCGTCTAGAAGGGATGGTGGTGATGTTACCGAATACAAGCGTTTGGTGGCGGCAAATGTCATTAGGGAAAAAATGAAGACTATTGAAGAAAGTGAACTGAGCCCTAATTACTTGGTAATGGGAGACTTTAATGATGACCCTACTTCTAAGAGTATTCAAAACTTGTTGGAAGATAGTAGCTTATATAACCCCATGGAAAAACTGCATTATCCAAAGCAACGAGGCAGTGCCAATTATAAGAAGACCTGGAGCTTGTTCGATCAGATTATCATTTCCCATAATTTCCTCAATTTCGAAAAGGGCACTCATAGTTTCTCAACCGCGAATATTTTTGATGCATCTTTTTTAAAGGAAAGGTCGGGTAAGTATAAGGGTAATCCATACCGTACATATGCTGGTAGTAAATATTTAGGAGGCTATAGCGATCACTTTCCTGTGTATGTAATCCTAAAATTTAATCCGAAATAAGGAGTTACTTAACTAATTATTTTATAAGAAAAAACCTACAAACATCATAAAAAGACACTTTCACAACAAGAAGTTACTATTCGGTATGCTTTTCATCGAATAAGTAGATGTTATAGTCAACTGAATCCTAATAGGTTTGTATAATTGTAGTCCAAATCCTACAATCAATAATTTACCTACTTATGGACTATCAACAACCAAGGAGCTACCTGCGTTTCGTTTTGTGTCTTTTTGTTCCGCTACTAAGCACCACAGGAATAATTTCAGCACAGTCCGATGCCTTAAAGCAGATTATTAAGAAAGACTATGATTTTTCTAAAATAGGGGCAATGCATGTCGATTTAGAATTCGATTTTGAGGAAAATAGGAAAAAAACCTTGACCCTTGCTAAAGCTAATCATTGGAAACTTAGGGAAGTGATGCTCGATGGAACCAAAGTAGCCCTTCAAGAAGTAGGAGTGGATGGGAGTCCTATCTATTATGAAACCTATTCCGATAATGCTAGTCAAACCTCAAGAGCTAATACCTTGCACACAAACGGAATGCTAGATTTGAATTTGGACGGTTCTGGTATGCAGGTTGGTGTATGGGATTCTGGTGTAGCACTTACCACGCATCAAGAATATGATATTAGGGCAATTGTAGGTGACAGTAGTACTGAAACGGATAACCATGCTACCATGGTTACCGGAAGTCTAATTTCAGCAGGAGTAAAGAAAGATGCCCAAGGCGTTGCCTATGCTGCCAATGTGATAACGAACGACTGGTTAAGAGATAAAATTGAGGTTGCTGAGGCCGCTGCGAATGGATTATTGCTTTCTAACCACTCGTATGGTATAATGACAGACCGTGTGCCGGATTGGTATTTTGGGTCCTATATAAAAGTGTCCCAAGACTGGGACAATATCATGTACAATGCGCCCTATTATTTAATGGTAAACGCTGCGGGTAATGCGCAAAAAAGAAAGGATAACGAGGCACCTATTTCAGGAAATTCGGTAGATGGCTTTGATCTAATGCTCGGATTTACATTGACAAAAAATAGCTTGACGGTTGCTGCTGCCAACACCAAAATAGCTCGCAATGGCGATTTAAGGAATGCATCGGTTTCTGCATACAGTAGTTTTGGTCCGGTAGACGATGGTAGGATAAAACCCGACCTTGCCGGCGATGGTTCTTCTATTTTTTCAACCGCTGCCCAAACGGATAAAAGTTACGGCCTATCCTCAGGCACTTCTATGGCAACACCGGGGGTAACTGGCGCTTTGCTTCTTTTGCAACAGTATAACCAACAATTATACGGCACCTACATGAAGGCTGCTACGCTAAAAGCACTTGCTTTACATACGGCTGATGACGTTGCTGAAACTGGCCCCGATTATAAAATGGGATGGGGTATCATGAACGCTAAAAACGCTGCTGAACTATTACAAAATAAGAAGTATACTACCATCATAGAAGAAACGAATTTGAAAGAAGGGCATACCTACTCGCTAACCCTTACCGCCAATGGGATAGAAAACCTGAATGCTTCGATCTCTTGGACGGATCCAGCCTCCAATAAAACTAACAAAGGAATCTTAAACGATACCACTGCTGCTTTGGTAAACGATTTGGATATCCGAATCACGCAAAACGGAGTCGATTTCTATCCATGGAGACTAAGTGCTGCCAACGCAACGGCTCCGGCTATAAAAGCCGATAACCATGTAGATCCCTTTGAACGTATTGAGATACCAAATGCAGAAGGTAGCTATACCCTAACCGTTACTCATAAAGGCAATCTTGAAAACGGCGCACAGGATTTTTCCCTTTTGGTTTCTGGAGCAGCGCTTACCAATTGCAGACTTACAGCACCTGAAGGACATATGCTTGCCGATGCCAAGGCTAAGGAGATAACTGTTCAGTGGAATCCGGTTTTAGATGCGCTTTATGAGGTTCAATATAAAAATAGTATCTCCGATACATGGCAAACAGAATATGTTTCCGACCCTATAATTACGTTAAAAGCATTGGAAATAGATGCGAAATATATAGTGCGTGTACGCACCTTCTGCTCCCAAAATGTGGCATCTGAATATAGTATGGAGTATCCATTTACCTTCTTAGGAGAAGCAACAGAATTAGGTCTTTTGGAGGTTTTGGAACCCTTAGGCTTGGAGTCCGATATCATTTTGTCGATTTATCCCAATCCTGCCGTTGAATACATAAATCTAAATAACGAAACAAGCGACAGTTCGCACTATTCTATTGTTACCACTTCTGGTACAACGGTAAAGAAGGGTGCCGCTAAAAATGCGAAAATCAACGTTTCCGATTTGGCTAGCGGATTGTATATACTACAAGTACTGGATACGAATGGTAAGCGAAGTACAAAATTCTATAAACAGTAACGAATCCCATAGTAGAAACGTTCCCCCCGAAATCTTAATACACCTATTTTACTAGAGACCTACAGCGCCAAGTGCGTTGCAGGTCTTTTTTGCTATCGATTTTTACTTTGCTAATTGCCTGTCAACATAAGAAATATCAATAGCAAAATAGGACAAAACAAGAGTTTAGCTATTCTAGACCAGTAACAATTGTATAACTTTATACCGTAAAGTCTAAAAACATCAGAACAATGGATACGAATAACAACAATCCCGAAGGTACTGCGTGGGATATCAATGATTCCAGTAAATGCCCATACTTGGGCGGAGCTCTTAACGAAACTGCTGGCGGTGGCACTAATAATTTAGATTGGTGGCCTAATCAGTTACGCTTAAACGTGCTGCGTCAAAACTCGGCCTTGTCCAACCCAATGGATGCCGATTTTGATTATGCTGCAGAATTTAAGTCCTTAGACTTGGCACAGGTAAAAAAAGATATTGTAGAAGCGTTAACCACTTCCCAAGATTGGTGGCCTGCCGATTATGGTCATTACGGACCTTTTATGATTCGTATGGCTTGGCATAGTGCTGGAACGTACCGTATAGGCGACGGCCGTGGTGGTGCCGGTTCTGGATCACAGCGTTTTGCTCCTTTGAACAGTTGGCCGGATAATGGTAACCTGGACAAGGCTCGTTTGTTGTTATGGCCCATAAAACAGAAATATGGTAAAAAACTTTCTTGGGCAGATTTAATGATTCTTACCGGAAACTGTGCTTTGGAGTCTATGGGCTTTAAAACCTTTGGTTTTGGTGGTGGTCGTGAGGATATCTGGCAGCCAGAAGAGGATATTTATTGGGGTTCTGAAAAAGAATGGATGGGTAACCACGATCGTTTTTCTGAAGGAGATTATACCCTGGAAGCTAATTTAGGTGCCTCTCACATGGGACTTATTTATGTAAATCCAGAAGGGCCAAACGGAGAATCCAATCCTTTAGGAACGGCTAAGTTGATGAAAGAGACTTTTGGTCGTATGGCCATGAACGATGAGGAAACAGTAGCCTTAACTGCTGGTGGACATACCTTTGGAAAAGCACACGGTGCTGCTAATCCAGATGAGTATGTGGGAGCAGAGCCAGCAGGTGCAAGTATAGTAGAACAGAGCAAGGGATGGAAGAATTCTTTTGGAACAGGTGTATTGGACGATACGATTACAAGTGGTATTGAAGGTGCATGGACACCAAACCCGACCAAATGGGACCACGACTACTTTAAGGTGCTTTTAGATTACGATTGGGAAAGAACTAAGAGTCCAGCCGGTGCAGGTCAGTGGAAACCTACTGCGGCTTCTGCCGCCAAACAAGCACCTAGAGCAGGTGATGCCAGTAAAAGGCAAGATTTGATGATGACGGATGCGGATATTGCCTTAAAAATAGACCCTGATTACTTAAAGATATCCAAACGTTTCTACGAAAACCCAGCCGAGCTGGAAGATGCTTTTGCACGTGCTTGGTTTAAGTTAACGCACAGAGATATGGGTCCTATAGATCGTTATTTAGGAACAGAAGTTCCTAAAGAAGAATTAATATGGCAAGACCCTGTGCCAGCAGTAAATCATGATTTGGTTACAGATGCTGATGTTGCTGAACTTAAGAAGCGCTTGTTAGCCTCTGGGTTAACGGTGTCTCAACTAGTATCTACGGCGTGGGCTTCTGCATCTACCTATAGAAATTCAGATAAACGTGGTGGTGCTAATGGTGCACGTATCCGTTTGGAGCCACAACGCAGCTGGGAAGTGAACAATCCTAAAGCCTTGAACGACATATTGAATGTATTGGAAGGTGTTCAAAAAGAATTCAACGCGAGGCAAACCGGTAACACCAAAATATCCATGGCAGATTTGATTGTGCTAGGAGGTAGTGCTGGAATCGAAGAGGCGGCAAGACAGGCAGGACACGAAGCAGAAGTGCCTTTTACTGCTGGCCGTACAGATGCTACGCAAGAACAGACAGACGTATATTCCTTTGAAGCTTTAGAACCATCTGCTGATGGATTTAGGAATTATAAGAATATGGATTATAAAGCTTCTGCTGAGGCCTTATTGGTAGACCGTGCACAGTTGATGCAATTGACCGCTCCTGAAATGACTGTTTTAATAGGTGGTATGCGTGTATTGGATACCAATTTTGACGGTTCTAGACATGGAGTCTTAACCGACCGTCGTGGGGTATTGACGAATGATTTCTTTGTAAATCTTTTAGATCTTAGCGTAAAATGGGAAGATGCTTCGGATAACGAAACAGTATTCTCTGGACGCGACCGTAAAACGGGAAGCGTAACCTGGACAGGTACACGTGCCGATCTTATCTTTGGTTCCAATACGGAGCTACGTGCGTATGCTGAAGTATACGGTTCTTCCGATTCTGAGAAGAAGTTCGTAACCGATTTTATAGCAACATGGACCAAAGTGATGAACTTAGACCGTTTTGATTTGGCCTAAGTAAGATTAAGTTTATAATAGTATGATAAAGTGGCCTGTAATAGGGCCACTTTTTTTGTTTGTGAAAATAGGCTAGGAGATAAGCAGTTCGAAAGTAGCCTTCATTCTTAGACTTCGCTAAAATGCTCGTTAGAGATTGTCGATTTGAATAGTTACTTCCTATATAAGGACTCTTATTTAAGGATAACACAATAAACCATGGCGCTTTCTTCTAAAATTACATTTCACCACACTAAAAGATAGCTACACAACATTGCAGTGTAGTTCATCGAAGATATATCTATTTTTTGTAGTCTTTTTCTTTCATTTGTAAATCTTCATGCTTTTTAGAACTTGAAGAATCAAGCTAAAAGAAAGCTGCTATTCATTGAAAAATTTACAATCATAAAACAAATACTGTACAAATGTTGAAATCTTTAAAATTCATTTTCGTTGCGCTTTTACTACTACTTATTCAATCTTGTGTTAAAGATGATTTTGATAAAGTGCCAAATCCTGATAGCGAGACGGAGAAGGAGACGGAAACCGAAACTGAAACTGAAGTTTCAGATTTAGAACTTACGAACCTTCAAATCCCAGTAGGATTTGAATTCAAAACGTATAACGAGGTAAGCATCACAATTAATGATAATACCACAAACGCTAGATATGATATTTATGCCTACAATGACACGGATTATATAGGTGAGGAAATTGCGTTTATTAATGATGAAGGGCAGCCAGATACACAGAATATACAAGTGATGTCCTTAATCAACTTCTATTTACAGGAATACCTTCAAATGGGCTTTTAGAACGCCGTTTGCCTATTCCTGCATATTACAGCCAGTTATACCTTAGAAGAAAAGAGGGCAAACGCTTTTCTTCTGAAATCATAGATATTACAAACGGAGCGGTAAATTATACATATACAGAACCCTCACCCTCTTCTAAAAATGGCCAAAATGCGAAAACTAGACTTGTAGAAGATTATCTTTTTTGCGTAAATGGTAGTGGCGAGTGGCGAATTATTCCAAATTAACCCCTTAAATGGAGTATTAACCTATCTTTCAGATATGCCCATGGGGAGTTATACCGCAGCGATAGACCAAGCTAATAATTATCTATATGCTATTGGAAGAAGTAATCCACACCCGCTCATGCGCTATGATATATTGAATGATTCTTGGGAGACTATGGGTAATGTTGGTCGTGGAGGTCCAAGACTAGAATTCAATACTAACAATGGACTTCTCTATTTTTCAAATGGAGATAAATTATACACCATAGACCCTAATAACGGTAGAACAATTTCAACATGGCAAATAAATGGGCTAAGACTTGGTGGTGGAGATTTGGCCTTTTCGGCAAATGGAACTATATTTTTATCCACATTTGCAGGGCTTTATCGCCTTGAGTTAGATAACAATAACGAATATGAGGCTACACGGATTAGTGCAGACCAATTGCCTTTTAATCCAACTTCTATGACCTTTGATAGTAATGACGAACTATGGCTCGCTAATAGCAGCGCTAGCTCTGATTTAATTATTATGGATACTCAAACCGGAGGCTGGGAATATGCATATGGACCCAATGCAGCGAATGCCATAAATTTTAATAGGACTATTAACGATTTAACTACGTACCGTGTTTTTGATGAAGAAGCCGAGGATCCGGATACAGATGGTGATGGCATCACGGACAGCAATGATGAATACCCAGAAGATGCAGACAAGGCATTTGAACAATTTACCCCAAGCAAATATGGTTGGGGAACCGTCGCTTTTGAAGACCTTTGGCCTTATACAGCAGATTATGATTTTAATGACACCGCTATAAATTATCGCTGTTTAGCGGTACTAAACGCCCAAAATGAAGCTGTACAATTAGATATCTATTTTGAAGTTACCTCCGATGGAGCAGGATTGGTTAATGCATTTGGAATTGAGTTTGAAAGTATCTCTCCTGGCCTAGTTGAATCTGTCACCGGAGCAATTATGACAGAAAATTATATAAATATTGCGGCAAATGGTACTGAAGAAGGCCAAAATAGAGCTGTGGTAATATTTTTTGATAACAATAATAATGCGCTGAATGTTCCAGGTAAAATTTCAATAAAATTTACAACACCATTAACCACAGCTCAAATAGGTATAGCACCTTTTAATTCTTTCTTAATTGTAAACCGTGAAAGAGGTAGAGAAATTCATTTGCCCAACCGTCTAAGAACGAGTCTTGGAGAAAATGCGGTAACGACGGATGGTGTAAATAGAGATGTAGATGGCAATTATCAAACAGATTCTAGACTGCCATGGGCAATAAACATATATCATAATTTTAAAGCGCCAAAAGAAAAAGTACCGGTAAACGAAGCTTATAACTTTTTTAGTGAATGGGCGACCTCTGGAGGCACTAACTATACAGATTGGTATAAAGACAATAGCGGGTATAGAAATACGAGTAAATTAAAGGATTAAATAATAGTAGGGGCTAAGAAGTGCGCCTTGGATGGTTAACCATTGTTCGTAAGTAAAGAGTCTATGTTTTGTTTAACTATTTTAAATATCCCTTTTTGGAAGCTTTAATGTAACCGCTAGTAGGTATTACATCTTCTAAAATTAGAAAGAAATTTGTAACCGATTTTATAGCTACTTGGACTAAAGTAATGAACTTAGATCTTTTTGATTTGGCTTAAATAAAATCAAGAGTATTTTAGTATATAAAAGTGGCCTTATTATGGGCCACTTTTTTTGTTCTTAAGTTTGTTGGGTGGCAATTTACAGTGGAGTTTTTGCCGTATTTTAACTGTTTGTTTTCGTTTGTAAACGCATAGTATACTCTTATTATCAGTCAATATAGGTGTTTACATCATTTTAGCTAAATTGCAGATGCAACATATTTTTTATACACTATTGTTGTGCTTCATTATAACCAACCAAATAACCAATGATATTATCGAAACGTAATTTTGTAGAACAAAATCAAAGGTCTAGTAGATCTTTGGTGCAGATAGCCGCTTGTGGAAAAGATAAAATGATAAAAAGATGATCAAATTCTTTAGAAAAGTCAGACATAAATTACTGACTGAAAACAAATTCAGCAAATATCTACTTTATGCGATTGGTGAAATTATTCTTGTTGTAATTGGAATTTTGATAGCACTTTCAATCAATAATAAAAATCAACAAAATCAAATGAACATCTCAATTAATAAGGGATTATTGGAGGTTCAAGGTAATTTGGTAAATGACAGCTTACAACTGACTACATCTATTAAGAGCATTAGAGATGAGTTTGAAATCCAACAGGACATCATACCGATTAACAAATAGTAAGCAGTTATATAATACTTATAATAATAAACTGGGTAAATGTATGGCTATAAGTACAATTCAAATAAGTTAGAATGGTTATAAGACTTTACATAATATTGGATTAAAAAATATTAACAACCAAGACTTAGAGAACCAACTTATTCAATATTATGATGTTCTACAGAAATCTGCTGATAATGAAATGGCATTTGATAAAAGTGAATTAATAAATGTATGGCTTCCTTTTGTTAGAAAAAATTTCAAAGATTATGATTATCGAAAATATGCGGTACCTAAGAGTTATAAAAATCTTAATTCGGATAGTGAATTCTTAGTTATGCTTAAGATTAATCAGAGCAAGAAAGAAGGAACTATCAGAAGATTTATAAATATGCAAGTCGCTCTTAGAGAAGTACTTACGCAAATTGAGAAATCAAAAGTTAATTAAACTAACGAAAACACATCAAAATCTATAAGCAATATGGACTTGAGGGCTAAATCGAAAGGTCTGTGTATATTTATAAAGTTGTAAAATTTTAAAATTTTTCTTTCGAGAAAATAATCCAACAAACTTGGAAATTTTGCTAAGCGCGTATTTGAAAATCTGTCGTATTTCTAGACCGCGGCAATCATAGATTAGCGGCAATATTTAATTTTATTCATAGCATACGAAGCATACGAAGCATACGAAACGGATATTATAAAGAGTATTAAGATGAAAGTATTAGCAATAGAAGTAATGAGTAATGCCATAGGTATGTTGCTTATAGAGGGCAATCAAAAAACGTATTCGGTAACCAATCTTGGCAAACCGTTATCAATACCCAAAGACGACACCTCCATAAAAAACATCGTAGCTTTTCAAGCTGATTTTGCCACACATCTTCAGAATCAAACTATCGATAGCGTTGTTTTGTGCGAAGGAGGAAATGACTCAAAGAAAATGAGAGTTAGAATGGAATATGTAATTCTTAGCGAATGCGAAAAGCAAGCTGTTGACTATATGACCTATCCTACAGGTTCTTGCACACGCTTAATTAACTCAACGTATAAAAAAGATACGGGGAGAGAATTTTCAGATGAGCTAACTACGTTTAAATTGCCTAAGTATATGGGCAAATCCCTTGCTGCGGGTTGGCGATTTTTAGAATAAGGGAATACTAGTGTTAGCAATATTCATCAATAGAAGCTGAAAACTATGAAGAACATTTTATTCCTTTTTATTTTAATAGTAGGTGCTGGTTGTACAGAAAAAAGAAGTACGCCATCCGAGCAAATAACAGCATATTACGAAGGCTTTGAAAATTCTGATTTTAGCCAAATAAAAAGAACCCTATCCGATAGTCTTATAAGTATTGAGGGAGATTTTAAAATGGCATACTCCCGTGAAAGCTACTATGAAAAGTTTAAGTGGGATTCTGTTTTTAGACCTGTTTATACATTGGTTTCTATAGAAAACGAAGATGAGCAGCCTATTGTTACGGTGACTATGAATTCTTTAAAACATGAATTTTTAAAGAACAATCCCATGACTTGTAGGTATAGGTTCCATTTTCAATCAGGTAAAATAGCCAAAATTGAAAACCTAGACTGTGCTGATGCAAATTGGGAGGTCTGGGGAAAAGAAGTAGACTCCTTAGTAAACTGGGTAGAAAGTAACCATCCGGAACTAGATGGGTTTATTTATGACTTAACAATGCAAGGCGCACAAAATTACATAAAGGCAATAGCGCTATATAACAATAGAAAAAACACCCCATAGCCTAGGCTATAGCTCGTCTGAGAATGTAGCGACTTAATGCTGCTTTCTCGCCTTTTTATTTCTACTACTTCTAAAATTCCTACTATTTCTTGTTAAGTAAGCTACTACCCCTAACCCTACAGCAACAAAAGTGATGGTATATAAGATAGTGTAAGCCTCATTTGGTATCTCCATATTCCTAAGATACAAAAAATAGGTAACTTATTGTTTATTAGCTTAGTGGTAATAGATTTAGAGGCTTTAACCACACTAATCAGTCGTGCGAACTTCCAAGCGTCGCCGATTTTCACCCGTGTATGGTTTCTTCTTTTCCGTAGTTTTGAATTACTTCAGCTTCAAATGTAACCAACTCTTGCCAGCGTTTGTCTACATCTATATCCTTCCCGTATTTACGAGCAAAGCCAATAAACGTGGTATAATGCCCCGCTTCGCTAATCATGAGGTCATGGTAGAATTTAGAAAGCTCTGGGTCTTTTATTTCTGCAGAAAGTAGTTTAAAGCGTTCACAGCTTCGCGCCTCTATCATGGCAGAAAATAAGAGCCTGTCTACCATAGATTGTAATCTACTACCCCCTTTGCTCATAAATTTGTAAAGCTCATTTACATAGCTATCTTTGCGTTCCCTGCCTAAGGTATAGCCGCGCTTCTTTATAATATCATGTACCATTTGAAAGTGCACTAATTCTTCTTGGGCTAGCAACAATAAATCCGTCACTAAATCCGGGTATTCAGAATTAAGGGTAATGATGGTAATTGCGTTTGTTGCCGCCTTTTGTTCACACCATGCATGGTCTGTTAGAATTTCTTCTATGTTCTTTTCAACAATGTTGACCCAGCGCGGATCTGTTGCTAATTTTAAATGAAGCATGGGTTGTTTGTTTTGGTAAAAATAGGGATATATACTCCGCTACTCGTAGCTTTGGTCTCAATAAATTACTCTTCTGAATAGCTACTTCAACATGAATAGGACATAAGAAAGGGGAAGCCTACAGTTGTTCATTATACTTATTTTATTTAGGCGAACATAAAATTTTAAGTAACACTATATTTTACGCCAAAGGACTAATCTGTCATGCTCATTTTTTAAATATATATTGATAGAGATAATAATACTTATAATTAATTTACTCGGCCATGTGTTACTCGGAATATCCTACGAATTGCGCTAAGGTTCGGTTTCCTTGTTCTAAGTTTGTCGCTTAAACACGCAACAAACCAACTGCATAAACGAACGTTGTAAAAAACGAATTTGTGAATAATTAATTATCAATCACTTGTTGTACGAATGGAAGACATACATTACTATACCAAACTAAAAAACTCAAGTAAAAATCTTATAGATTTATTGGAAAGTGAATCCTATTTTTCTGATGTCCCAAATACTTGGCATGTGGTGGTGGTAGATATTCAAAATTCAACTCAAGCTGTTGATGAAGGGAAACACCATCAGATAAACCTAACTGCAACAGGTGCAATAATATCAGTATTAAATACCATAAGAAAAGAGAAACAACGTACTGAAATACCTTATTTTTTTGGTGGTGACGGAGCTACTTTCATTCTACCAACCATGTTTCTGAATAAAATCATACTAATCTTAGAAAATTATAGCCTTCATATTAAAAGAAATACCAATTTAACACTTAGAGTTGGACATATTTCTGTTAAACAATTGGTGAACCAAAAATCTAGTTTAAAAATAGCTAAACATCAACTTACAGAACAATTATCAATTCCTATTTTTTTAGGTAATGGTTTAAAAAAAGCGGAAGAACTCATAAAAACTAATTTTGAAGAAAACAACTTAGCTGATTTTAAAAAAGACCTTTTAAATTTAGAAGGGATGGAATGTAGATGGAAACAAATTGATCCGACTCAGGCCAAAAAAAAAGTTATTTGTTTATTGTTGGATGCTATAGATGAAAACGATCAAAGAGCTATTTATAGAGAAGTGGTAACTAAAATGGATACTTTATTTGGCGCATTTAAAAGCAGACAACCTATAAAGTCTAATAAGCTAAAATTAAATTTTAGTATTCTTAAAATATGGGAAGAAATGAAAATTAGTCTTGTCAATAAGAATTTAATCTACTTACTTAAAAATTGGATTGCAACACTTATTGGGAAATTCTATTTGAACCTATCTCGTAATGGAAAACAGTATTTAAAACAAATTGGTCAATTATCACATACTTTTATGCTTGATGGTATGATTAACACAATTTTTACAGCAGAGCAGCATAAAATAGACCTTTTTATAGCATATCTAAATCAACTAGAAAAAGATAAAAAAATTATCTACGGTATTCATATAACACATGCATCTGTAATGTCATGTTACGTCTTGGATAGAAAAACGAAACATTCACACTTTGTAGATGGCACCGAAGGTGGATATACTTCAGCAGCTAAAATGTTAAAGGAAAAACAATAAAAAGAGTCCTTTCATAATGGTGATTAGGTAGCATTATTCTTCAAAAAATAATTAGGGTAAGGCTAAGGTCGTAAACTAGATACCCTAACGAACATTAAAAGGGTTAAACTTCAAAAGGTATAACTGGTTTGTTAACTACCAGGTGTATTCCGGTGGTTGTATATTATTCATTCTAAGGTATAAATTTGCTTTAGCCCTATGGTTGGCCATATGATCTTGTACATAAAAAAAGGCAAATGCTCTGCTAACTGTATTGCCACTATGATACATTACGCAAGACTCATCCAATTGTTCTTGTTCTATGGTGTAGATGACATTTGTAGTATAAGCGAACCCAGTTTCTAACAAGTCAAGGATTTCAGCTTTCGTCATCTTGGAAGCGTCTGGAGTATTTGGTTTTACCTCCATTCCTTGTACATACCGTTTTGTAAGTAGTGATACGGTATATCCAATATGGACCATTTGCTCTCCAAAAGACTTACTTACAGCCGTAGGCCTATAAGAATATAATTCTTCTGGCATTGCCTTAGCTATGTCCAAACAGTGTTCACTGGCTGTAAGCCAAACGGCTAAATAGTTGTTGGTAAATGGGGTTTTTGGAATAATTTCAGTTTGCCCATACGTTATAATAGTACAGAGGATACCTATTAATGATAAAACTAAATTTTTCATATCTAAAAGGAATTAAATCTTGTGACAAGATATGTATTTTAGATAGTACAGTGCTGCATAAAAAAGTTTTGAAGCATCTTTTTTATATAGTATTGGTGTTGATGATTATCCACTATAATAGAACCGGTCTAAGTTTCACTTATAAACTGGACTATTTAAAATGTGGAATAATAACCTTAATTTTAAAAAGTATGAGAAACATGTATTGTTCTCCTACCAAATAGCGAGTAGTTCATTTTCGTTGGAGTATAGGATCTAAAATGGCTTCAAATTTACTTTTCATTAAACAATAGCATTAAAAAACAATATAGATGGATAGAAAACATTTTTGGATGCTCTTACTAATTTTACCAGTAGTGCTTTCACATGTTTATGCGCAAGAACGAAGAGATTATAAGCAGATAGATACCACCAAATTAAGTATGGAAGTGTTTTACCCGAAAAAACTTGATTCTTCAAAATCGTATCCGGCTATGGTTTTCTTTTTTGGCGGGGGTTGGCAAGGAGGTACGACTTCTCAATTTAAAAACCATGCGACGTATTTTTCTAAAAGAGGTTTAATCTGTTTTCTAGTCGATTATCGCACTAAAAACAAGCACAATACTACCCCTTTTGAGTCGCTTAAAGATGCAAAATCAGCTATTAGGTTTATTAGAAAAAATGCATCTACGTTTAACATAAACCCTACTAAAATAATTGCTTCTGGCGGTTCTGCTGGCGGACATCTTGCTGCAGCAACCGCAGTAATAACTGAGTATAATGATGATAGGGACGACTTAAGCTTTAGTTGTATTCCGAATGCCTTAGTGCTTTTTAACCCTGTTATTGATAACGGCCCTGGCGGTTATGGTTATGAGAGAATTGGAGCGGAATATAAAAGTTTTTCACCACTACATAACCTTAAAAAAGGAGCACCGCCAACACTTCTATTTTTGGGAACAAATGATGATTTAATCCCAGTGGAAACAGCTAAGTATTATAAAACAGTAATGGAGAAGGTTGGCAGTAGGTGCGAGCTTCGTTTGTACGAAGACGAAGGGCATGGTTTTTTCAATTATAGAATCTTTGAAAACTATAAGAAAACGATATCTGAAGCTGATATTTTTTTACAATCACTTGGGTATTTGCAAAAAGAACCTGTGGTAAGCATCGAGTGAGAGCAAGTATAAAGAATTACCTCAAAAAATTTATATGAAAATTACATAAAGCCAAAGAAGAGATCTTTATAGAACAATCTAGTTTGGAATTTTTAATCTTTAAACTAAAGAGGAAGGTAAGAAAGTTCGAATGCCGACACGTAAAGTTTGCCATTCTTTTCGACGAACTACTTTAAAAACTATTAAAAAATGAAGGTATTTGAAGTAAATAAATTAGTGGTAGTAGCCTTGGTTTTAATGCTATTGTCATCTTGTATGACTAAGCCAACAGCAAAGCATGTTTTTATACTCTCCGGACAATCCAACATGGCGCGATTAGACTTAAAAGAATCGTTTATACCTACAATCGAAGCTAAATTTGGAAAGGAGAATGTAATTGTTGTCAAAGATGCGGTAGGTGGCCAACCCATACGACGTTGGCACAAGGATTGGAAATTATTAGAAGGTAATGAACCAAAGGCACAACCAGATTTATACGATTCTTTGATGATTAAAGTTAACGCTGCCATAGCGAACGAAAAAATTAAAACAGTGACATTTATTTGGATGCAGGGCGAACGTGATGCCAGAGAAAAGCTCGGAACCGTTTACGAAAATAGTTTGATAGGTCTGCATACTCAATTAAGTAACGACTTGGGCTGCAAGGATATAAATTTTGTAATCGGTAGATTAAGTGATTTTGATATGCAGAATACGAAATATCCGCATTGGACCATGATTAGAGATATTCAAATGAAGGTCGCCAATTCGAATCCTCGTTTTGATTGGATTAATACTGATGATCTCAATGATGGCTTTACCAGAGAAGGTAAAGAAATTAATGATGATCTTCACATGTCCGAAAAAGGATATGTGCACATGGGCGAGCGCTTTGCCAATAAAGCAATTCAGTTAATTGAAAAGGCCCAATAGAAAATAATACCCCTATGGTTTATACCTACGATACCCTAAATGCTATAAAATGAATGATTTAATTGAACATAAAAGCTGGTTTCAACGCAATTGGAGGTGGTTAGTACCCTTGTTGCTCGTGTTGGTTTTGCTTTTTGGGCTGTTGTTCACTTCTAAATTAGGGGAGAATATCGCAGGAATTGCTAAGGTCTACTCGGAATCCGAGGTTTGCGATGGCGCATTGGTAATAGCAAAAAAGGATAAAAAAGTAATTGCATTATTGGGAGAACTGCAACCGCTTGGGACCTTAGCAATATTAGAAGGCGCACACAACTACTCGGATAATTATAATACACTCAACATTACTTTTGATGTAACCGGAGCAAAGCATGAGCGAAACGTACGTAGTAAAATGGATGTTATTGCGCATAGGAATGGCGAACATTGGAGGTATGCATCCATTCGTATTCGAATTAAAAAACCGAAGGACTTAAAACAAACTATTGAAATAATAAAATAAAAGAAGTAGTGGTATTTTAAGCATAAAAAGAAGGGGTAGTGATACGTATTATTTTTTGTGTTTTTATTTCAATTAACACTTAATTGTAATTTATTAAATAACACTAATGTTGATATCCCTATTATCCTATGCTGATTTTTGCTATATTTCGTTTGAATAGTACAATCGTATTCATGAACTACCTATGTTGCCGGTTTTTCTAAAGTCATCCTAATTTAAATACAATTTCATGTCGATAAAAAAATCCATCTTCTGGACCATTACCCTAAGTGTTTTGGTTTTGTCCTCTTGCGTAAAAAATGAAAAAGAAGCGGCCACCATGCTTATCCATGGAGGTACTATTTATACGGTAGATAGCGTGCAGACTACCGTAGAAGCCGTAGCAACTAAGAATGATAAAATTCTTTTTGCCGGAAGCCTTTCGGAAGCGGAAGCGTACAAAACAGAACAAACAAAAGTGATCGATCTACAAGGAAAGACAATGACTCCTGGATTAATAGAAGGACATGGTCATTTTATGGGATTGGGCTATAACGAGCTTAATTTGGATTTGATGAGTACCACCAGCTATCAAGAAATTGTGGATGCCGTTGCTATAGCTGTTGAAAAAGCGAAACCTGGAGAATGGATTACCGGACGTGGATGGCACCAAAGCAAATGGACAGAAATGCCAGAAGAAACCGTCGATGGATTTCAGACTCATGGTTTGCTGAGTGCTGTTTCTCCCGATAATCCAGTATATCTTAGTCACGCTAGCGGCCATGCTGGTTTTGCAAACGCCAAGGCGATGGAAATTGCAGGACTCCAGATATTGGGAAAAGAAGGTATAGATGGATTAGAAGTAAGCGGAGGTGAGGTCATGCGCGATGATCTTGGGCAGCCTACAGGTATTTTTAATGAGCGCGCCCAAACCTTGATTACAAAACACATTCCGGAAACCACACCAGAAAAAGATGCCAAGGCTTTTGAATTGGCCGTTGCCGCTTGTCATAGAAACGGAATAACAGGTTTCCATGATGCAGGTATAGGTCAGGAAACGATTTCCCTATTTAAAAAAATGAAGTCAGAAGGTAAAATGGGCATTCGTCTGTACGCCATGCTTACGGGCTGGGATAAAGAGCTGCTTGAAAAATGGTATGCGCAAGGTCCTATGGTAGATGCAGATAATTTATTTACCATTCGCTCTGTAAAACTTAATTGTGACGGTGCCTTAGGTGCACGTGGTGCTTGGTTATTAGAAGAATATACCGATAGGCCAGGACATTTTGGTCACGAGACACTACCTATGGAATTTGTAAAGGAAACAGCACTTAATGGATTAAAGCATGGCTTTCAGGTCTGTGCCCATGCCATTGGTGATCGTGCAAATAAGGAAATATTGGACCGTTACGAAGCAGCTTTTACGGAGATGCCAAATGAAACAAATGATAATAGGTACCGTATTGAACACGCACAGCACCTGCATCCAGATGATATTCCACGTTTTGCGCAATTAGGGGTTATCCCTGCCATGCAGGCCGTACACATGTCTTCCGATAGGCCGTGGGCCATTGACCGTTTAGGTGAAAAACGTATTAAAGAAGGCGCCTATATGTGGCAGGCGTTGTTGAAAACAGGTATCCCAATTGTAAATGGTACTGATGTTCCGGTTGAACCCTTGAACCCTATTGCTAGTTTTTATGCAAGTGTGAGTCGTAAAACCTTAAAAGGACTGCCAGAAGGTGGTTACGAACCAGAACAAAAAATGACGCGAGAACAGGCGTTGAGGTCTTATACCTTGGATGCTGCTTATGGTGCTTTCGAGGAGGATATTAAAGGATCCATTACACCCGGTAAATTAGCCGATTTTACCATTTATAATCAAGATTTAATGACGGTGGCGGAAAACAAGATTTTGGACACCAAGGTTGCCATGACCATTTTTAATGGGGAAGTGGTGTATGAAAAAGGGGAGTAGTAGTTTTCCAAGTACAGATAAAGAACTTCTCTTTTGCCTTTTATATACTATGGTTTTGGGTAAATTTTATTCTTTGTATCACCTCTTATTAGTTTATAAAAAAGAGTAATAACCTTATTACAAACTAACCTGTACCAGTTGTTTTTTAGAGCCTCGCTTAGCGTAAAATAATAATGCATCTGCAGTACTATTCTTTAAGGGTCTAGAGACCATAAGCGGTAATCGTACTTCCTTATTGTCAATCGCTTTTTGGAAGGTCATTTGTCCGTTTTCATCCAGTTTTATCAAAAATATATTTCTATTTCTGCTAAGCCCTTGTTTAAACATAATACGCTCTGCACTCAATTGTTGGGGGTTTTCAGAGGCAGTACTAATAAAGAAATAGGTGTTATTATCCTTTGTGTACGAACAATAGGAGGTATAGGCCCCATCGCCTTGGGTAACCTCTGTTTTATTGATGTTACGCGCCCAGACCAAATCTCCATTGGGCTTTAGTTTTACGCTTACAATGTCATTATAATGGTAGCGCTTGACCATTAAACGGCCACCGCTACTATTGGATTGTATGCTGCTGCTGGTAAAATATTCTTCTGCGTTAAAAAGGATATGCCCATCCTTGGTAATATCCATTCCTTTAAATACTAAATCTTTAATGGTGCTTTCATCTTCCCTTCCGAATTTATCCATCATAAACTGCTCTGAAAACGGATTAAATTTTTCTGAAAGTATCGTAAGAGAACTAGGCTGTAATTTGTAGTAAGCAATACCATTGTAGCGGTTATCCTTGCGGTCGGCATAAAACCCTAGGCACAGTAATTCATCCCCCTTAAAAACAGGTTTTAGTGCTTCTGGAAATTTGCCAGGCGTATCAAAAGCCTGTATGCTTTTACCTGAGCCAGAAATACGCACTAACTCATATTGAAACTTACGTTCCTTTGTGGTAAAACGTTTCTTTTTGAAATAGGCTTTGCCTACTAAATATACATTCTTTAAATCATCGGAGAACAAGACATTTTCAAAAGCATAATTTTTTTCTTCTACTTGATCCGAGAAATCATGTTCCATCAGCTTTCGTAAACTACCATCGAACACATGGATGACATGTTTATTCTCTTTTCTTTTTTTATAATGTGTGGTGATTACAAAGGCTGATTTTTTATCATTGAACAAAACCGAAGTCGTAAAGCCAGACGCGAAATTTCTATTGTAATAATTGCGGTCTAAGGGTTGCTGTACTGCATCGGAGGCAATAGATAAAAGGACTTCCTTTGTAAAATTGAATTCGGTAAACGGACTCCTATGAACAATATACTCATAGGCTAGTTTGGTATAGTTATATTCTAAGAACAATAAATAAACCTGACCATTTTTTACGTAGGCCTCCACAAAATTAGCATCCTTGAGTTTGTAATTGTACTCGGATAACAGCTCTAAGTCTTTATTATAATGTTCAACAAGATAGCCTTTTGGCTTAAGTATAATGCCGCTAAAATACGAACGTATTATAACGGTACCGCCATTAGCATCTTCAGCAATGGATAATAAATTGGAGTATTGATGCCTATCTTTAAGCGTTTCGCCAATGGTATACTTTAGCTCCGTGTCTTGCGATTGGCTTCCCCATACGACTATGGTTAGTAGGATGAAAATGAGGTTTTTCTTGAACATGATGGGTCCGTTTTAATATTACGAACCGGGAAAATTTGCCTTGCGTTTTTCTAAAAATGCCGATGTACCTTCGGTAAAATCATCCGTTCCAAAACAAGCGCCAAAAGCCTTAATTTCCTGCTCGTAACCGTTTACAGTATTCATAAAACCAGCATTTACGGCTTTTATTGCATAAGAAATGGCAACAGAAGAGTTATTAGAAATCCGATGTGCGATTTTTGTGCATAAAGGGAGTAGCTCTTCTTGTGAGGTAAGATGATTCACTAAACCATAGGATAATGCCTGTTCGGCAGAAATCATCCCGGCGGTCATGATCATTTCCATGGCCCTTCCCTTTCCAATAAGTTGAGGTAGCCTTTGCGTGCCGCCATACCCCGGAATTACGCCCAAGGATACTTCCGGGAGTCCCATTTTAGCATTGTCGCTCGCTACTCTAAAATGGCAGGCCATAGCCAATTCTAGCCCCCCGCCCAAAGCAAAACCATTTATTGCGGCAATAACCGGAGTAGAGAGATTTTCAATAAAATTAAATAACATTTTTTGCCCTTTTGCGGCTAGTTTCCCGCCCTTTTTTTCAGAAAATTGCGCGAACTCTGAAATATCTGCACCCGCTACAAAAGCCTTTTCTCCGCTGCCTGTGATAATAATAACCTTTATGTTCTCATCGGTTTCTAGTGCACTAAAAACGTCATGTAACTCTCCAATCGTTTCCTTATTTAAGGCATTTAACTTGTTTGGGCGGTTAATCGTAACTGTTGCTATTGAATCCTCTTGTGTGCTTAATATGGTATTGTAAGACATAGTTCAAGTACTGTTTTAAATTAGTTTTTCTTCTCTTTTGGGAATTTCACATAAAATACGGTGCCTTTGCCAGGTTGAGAGGTAAAATTTATACTCCCTTTATAGGTCTCTACAATATTTTTTACCATACCCAGGCCCAATCCCATTCCGCTATTCTTAGTGGTAAACTTAGGTTCAAATATTTTTTCACGATTATCTTCCCGTATGCCAATACCGTTATCCGCCACTGAAATTTTCACGTAATCACCTTCGCTAGCTACAGAAACCAATACCCTTGGCGAGGCAACTTCCGGCACGGCCTGTATAGCATTTTTTACCAAATTTGTTACAACACGTATCAATTGTGTACGATCTAGTTTGGCGATGATTTCTTCTTCGTCCGTGATAAAGTGAATGTAATCCTCATTGAATATATCCAGAGCAAGTTTAACGATTTTAACAACATTCAAGGTTTCGTTCTGCTGTGCTGGCATTTCTGCAAAATTAGAAAATGCCGAGGCAATGCTACTCATGGTATCTATCTGCTGTATTAGTGTATTGGAATACTCTTTGAGTTTTTCTTTTATGTTAGGGTCATTGGGGTCGAATTTACGCTCAAAACTTTGCACGGTTAACCGCATGGGAGTTAATGGATTTTTAATTTCATGGGCCACCTGTTTTGCCATTTCGCGCCATGCCTGCTCTCGTTCGCTCCGTGCCAGTTTTACCGCACTCTGCCCTAGTTCATCGATCATACCATTATAGGATGAAATCAATTTTTCTATTTCCTCTCCAGGACTATCAATATGTATTTTCTCGTTATTGCGATTTAAATTTGTGCGTTCCATCATGTTGGAAATGGTCTCTAAAGACCTAGTGATATATTTGGATATCACAAAAGCCAAGGCGATGGCCATGATTAACATTAAAAGATATACACCGCCCAAACGCATTAAAAACTCCCGTAATTCTTTGTCGTTAAAGGAATTATCTTCGAAATAGGGCAAGTTTAAAATTCCTATGGGCTTGAATTTGCGATCTAGAATATAGGTGTAGGAGGATTGATAGGTGTCTCCGGCCGCGGAATTCTCCTGTACATAGCGCTTGTCTGCACTTGCTTCAAGCGTATTTAGGATTTCTGGGACTATACAAAGTGATATAGGGTCGTTTCCAAACTTAGGTCTAGAACTTTTAATCAACGCCCCATCCAAGGTATACAGGTTGAAGTTCATGTTCTGAACCACAGCGATTTCATAAATATCTTCCATAAAGATCAGTCCCAAGTTCTCTTCGGTAACTGGGTAGGTAGTCTTTGCAATGGTAAGATCTATACTTTGTCTTATTTGCTCTTCCTTGCGTTCCATTCTATTTTGATGGTAATCCACATTTATTTCCCGAAACTGATAGATGGTAATGCCCAAAATCAATACTGAGGCGATCAATACCAATAAGATCATTGAAATAAAAATGCGGGACCGTAAGGATAGTTTCTTTAGCAAGTGTATGGTCTTTCGTTCAAAGTTAGCAAATATTGCACCAAAGTGGCTTGCATTAACGTATGGATAGCAGTCTTAGGTTTTTGGACTTTTTACCACCACGAAATGGAAGTCAATAGTCACATATCCTACCGCTTATAGCGCCCTAACTTTTCAGGTGTTTAGGTCTTTTTAAACTACGGGTAATACTTAGCTCATCAACTTAACCGCATCTTTTGCAAAATAGCTTGCGATGATATTTGCACCTGCTCGTTTAATCGAAATTAATTGTTCCATCATTACAGCATCGTGGTCCAACCAGCCTCTTTCCGCTGCTGCTTTGAGCATGGCATATTCTCCCGATACTTGATATACGGCTACAGGTACATCTACTTCGTTCTTTATTTCGCGAACAATATCCAAATAACATAAGCCCGGTTTTATCATAACGATATCTGCACCTTCGTCAATATCCTGCTGTGTTTCGCGAATGGCTTCGAACCTATTGGCAGAGTCCATTTGGTACGTTTTTTTGTCCTTAGGTACATTTTTCATGTCTACGGGAGCAGAGTCCAAAGCATCGCGAAAGGGTCCATAAAACGCACTTGCATATTTGGCGCTATAGCTCATAATACCTGTATTCGTATACCCTTCGTCTTCTAAGGCTTCTCTAATACTTAGAATGCGACCGTCCATCATATCGCTGGGGGCTACAAAATCAGCGCCAGCTTTGGCGTGGGACACACTCATTTCTGCCAGCACTTCCACGGTTTCATCGTTCAATATTTGTCCGTCTGCCACAATACCATCGTGTCCGTATGAGGAATAGGGATCCATGGCCACATCGGTCATAACCAACATATCCGGACACGCATTTTTAACCGTTTTAATAGCCAATTGCATTAAACCATGATCGTTTAAGGCTTCGGAACCAGCATTGTCTTTTAGATTATCTGGAACTTTTACAAAAAGCAATACAGCACAAAGGCCCATATTCCAGAGTTCCTTCACTTCTTTTTCTAGGTTATCCAAACTTAAGCGATAGTAATTGGGCATTGATGCTATTTCCTCCTTTACGCCTTTGCCTTCAACTACAAATAACGGCACCAAGAAATCACTTGGGGTAAGGATAGTTTCGCGCACTAAATGGCGTATGGCAGTTGAATTTCTAAGTCTGCGATTTCTTATAAGTGGGTACATGCTGTGAGTTTATATGTGAGTCTAAAGCTTTTATTTTTCAGTATTAAATCCTTTGCAAATATAAGGTAAGCCTTACTATTTTGCGATTAAAGCAGGCTTGCTTACTGGGTAATTCTTATTTGGGAGAGGCACTTGCTCCCGCAGACCAATTTATCCTTTATCTTTTTTAGTTGGTCTTAGTTTCTTTTTAGAAATGGACATGATCCTACTTTTTCCTTGGGTTTGTTTGTTCGTTAACTCCGAGTTGCGTTTTTCTGAAAGTCCGACAGCTTCCCAAATCAAGACACGTATCTCATTCATGGGGAATGATTTTATATCCTTTATCGCAATATGTCTTATGAGCTTTCCTTTTCCATTTAATATTAGAGTTCCGCTTGTTAGTTCTGCACCACGATTAAAGCCAAAGTTTACGTGTTTTGAATAAACAGCAATATGACAAAATGCATCTTTTAGCCTTTCTGATTTTGAGTACGCCAGTGCAACGGCATTATAATTGTCCCAGATCAATTCATTTGCCTGTGGCACCAAGCCCGTAATGAAGTTCCTTAGTTCCAAGGTCAACTCTTGAATCCCATCATCGTAAGGAGCTATAAATTTTGTGAATTCTGGGTGTGGTTTCATTAAGTGATTTGTATATACCAAATATACTCCAAGCTAAATAATATTTCTTAGGACGTAAACACCACAATCTTGATTAAAAAACCCTCAGATCGTAACAAAAACGATATCTTGACTACTAATTTTTTAAATAGGATAACCACCAAACACGATAACTATGCTCTCCATTACAGATTTGAACAAGACCTACCCTAACGGAACACAGGCTTTAAATAATGTGAACCTTGAAATAGGTAAAGGAATGTTTGGCCTTTTAGGACCTAATGGCGCAGGTAAATCTACTTTAATGCGCACCATTGCTACTTTACAGAATGCCGATAGCGGTAGTATAATTTTTGATGGTATCGATGTTTTTGATGCTCCAGATGAGCTACGGAAAGTATTGGGCTACTTGCCGCAAGATTTTGGTGTCTATCCAAAAGTATCAGCGGAAATGATGTTGAATCATATTGCCAAGATAAAAGGCATACAAAGCAAGGGCGATCGGGCCTCTTATGTGTCGGACTTGCTCAACAAGGTCAATCTCTATAAATTCAGGAAGCGGAATCTTGGGGATTACTCTGGAGGAATGCGCCAACGTTTCGGAATTGCGCAAGCCCTTATCGGAAATCCAAAATTAATTATTGTAGATGAGCCTACCGCTGGTTTGGACCCACTAGAGCGAAATCGTTTTCATAATTTGCTTAGTGAACTTGGTGAGGATGCTGTGGTTATACTTTCTACCCATATTGTAGACGATGTTGTAAATTTATGTACAAATATGGCCGTTTTTAACGAAGGAAGTGTGGTTGTACAAGGACATCCACAAGAGCTATCTAATACATTGAATGGCAAGGTGTATCGAAAAAATATAAGTAAAGAAGATACAGAAAAATACCAATCAGAATACACAGTATTATCCACCTACCTTAGAAGTGGTAATTTTAATGTAAACGTGTATAGTGACACCCACCCTGGCGAAGGTTTTGAGCCGGTAAACAACGATTTGGAAGATTTCTATTTCTATAGCATTAACCAACCTCAAACCGTATAATCATGAAGGAATTATTTCTGTTTGAGTTGAAGTACCGGTTGCGAAGACCCGCTACATATATCTATATTTTTCTAATGTTTCTTATTCCTTTATTATTAGCGGTGTTCGATAAATCAATTACCGCTCAGTTTACCAATAGTCCAAATGCAATAGTTGGTATTTTGGGCGGAATGAGTGTTTTATCCCTATTCTTTTATGCCGCGGTTATGGGTGTTCCCGTATTCCGAGATCAGGAACATGGAACGGCACAGACCTACTTTACCTTTCCTGTTTCGGAAAAGAACTATATTCTTGGTCGCTTTTGGGGAAGTTTTACCTTAGTGACTATAATGAACCTTGGCGCTGTTTTGGGAGCGATAATTGGGTACCAGTTAGGAGGCTTTTTAGATCGTCCCGATTATGGCACCTACACCGATTTTAATTTTTGGTCTTATTTTTTACCCTTTGTATACCTACTTACCTTCAATGCGTTTTTTATTGGGAGTCTGTTCTTTAGTTTGATGACATTTTTTAAGCGTATGCCTATCCTGTATTTGGGGGGTATTATTATTTTATTGGCGACTATTGTTTCTGGTCAGTTGGTGTCTAAATTGGATACAGAATGGCTAAGTATTTATATAGACCCCTTTGGTGAAAGCGCTCACGGCTACTTGACCAAATATTCCAGTATTAGTGAATTGAACACCATGCAGCTATCCCTAACGGGAAAATTCTTAATCAATAGGCTATTGTGGCTTGGAATTGGTGTTTCTATTTTCTTTGTTACCCTTTTTAAATTTTCCTATAAAGGTTTTTTGGAACCCAAGAAGAAAAAGACCAATAAAGAGGACAGCGAAGTATTTCAGGCTAGTGGATTAACCACTATTGTCCAGTCTTTCTCTAAAAAGGCAAAACGTGAAAACCTATGGTCCTTAAGTAAGATCGAATTTTTATCTATCGTAAAGGAATCCGTCTTTTTGGTATTAATTGTCATAGGTACCTTAATCGCGGGCTTTGTGGCCTATCAATCTAATCAAATTTATGGTACACCATCACTACCGTTAACCCGCTATATGGTGGTGCAGATTGCAGGCGGAATATCGCTTTTCTCTGTGATTATTCTTATAATTTACGCTGGGGAAGCGGTACACAGAACACGCAAGAACAAGACTTTTGAGTTCTATGACGCCTTGCCGGTAAGCAACAGCACCTTGTACTTATCAAAAATCTTCGCACTTGTGGGAGTGGCTTTTGTGTTGACCTTACTTGGTATACTCGTTGGTATATTATATCAAACGTTTAATGGGTATTTCAACTTTGAGCTGGGGATGTATTTCACTTACAATTTTACTAAAATCTTCCCTAGCTATGTAACTACATTGTTGCTTGCTTTCTTTATCCATGTACTGGTGAACAATAAATTTCTTGGTCATTTTATCGTGGTAGCTATCTATATAGGACTGCCTTTATTGATGACCTTAGCGTTTAAAACTAGTAATCCTTTGATAGTGTTTGGGGGTGTGCCTGGTAGTTTTCTAAGTGATTTAAACGGATTTGGTCATTACATGTACGGCGAATTTTGGTTGAATATGTATTGGATTCTGTTTACTCTTATTTTAGCCGCTATCGGTAAAATATTCTGGAATAGGGGTTTCTTTTCGTCCGCAAAGGAACGTTTGAAACTTGCCAGGCAACGGTTGAATGGTAAAACGATAGCATATACCTTATTTTTTGTTTTTGCCTTTATTTCTGTTGGGGCCTATAGTTTTTATAATTTGAAGGTCTTGAATCAATTGGAGGATGGGGATTATAGCGAAAAGCTGTCTGCCGATTCCGAAAAGGCCTACGGGAAGTATATTGATAAGCCTCACATTCAAGTAATCGACCTGAAGGCTAACATCGATATTTATCCTGAGGAACGGAAAGTAGATGCCCAAGGAATTTTTAAGGTGATAAATCCATCGGAAGAACCTATAGACACCCTTCTAATGGAAATTAAATTTCCGATTTCGGACACTAAGATTGATAAGGTGATATATAACGGGAAAGAACTCACTCCGTTCTTGAGCGATACTTTATACCGATTGTTTATTTACAAATTGCCCGAAGCTTTGCAGCCCAAGGATACTGCCAATTTGGTTATCGAAACTAAAGTACGAACGCATGGTTTTGCTATGGATACAGAAACGGCTATTTTGCACAACGGTACATTTTTCAGGGACGCTATATTTCCATCCTTTCATTATGAGCGGGCATTAAGTGATAATGGTGTGCGTAAAAAGTACGGTTTGGAGGAATTGGATTTCTTATATCCGCCAAGAACGGATACCATGGCGCTTAAGAAGAATCTGTTTAATGAGGATGCTAACTATATGAATTTTGAGGCAACGCTAAGCACAGCCAAGGGTCAGATAGCCATTGCACCGGGTATACTAACCAAAAAGTGGGAGGAAGGCAACCGTAGTTACTATAATTATAAATTAGAAGAAAAATCCGATTACTTTTTCAACTTCGTGTCCGCCGATTATGATGTAGTAACCGATGAGTGGATAGCTCCAAGCGGAAAAAAGGTGGATATTGAGATTTACCATTCGCCAAAACACAAGGATAACTTGGCCTATTTTATTAAAGGAATAAAGATATCCTTGGAATATAATTCAAGAAATTATTTGGAATACCCCTATTCGGTTATCCGAGTTATAGAATTCCCGGCATATTCCAATTTTGCACAGTCCTTTGCCACAACCATTCCGTATTCGGAAGATTTCGGTTTTGTGGCAGACTTCACAAAAGCGGAGGACTATAATTACGCATTTAGAGTTACTTCGCATGAAGTAGCGCACCAATGGTGGGGCCATATTGTAACCCCAAGTAAGACTTCGGGAGCCAATATCATATCTGAAACCTTAGCAGAATACGTGTCGCTCATGACCATGAAGCAAGAGTATGGCGAGAACGGAATTAAAGACTTTTTAAAGAATTCTTTGGATACCTATTTATCCAGTAGGCAGTTTAGTTTTAAGCCCGAGCGCTCCTTGATGGATGTAGAAACCGGTCAGTATATTTGGTATGAGAAAGGTTCCATGGTAATGTATGATTTACAGGATGTTATGGGTGAAGACGTTGTAAATACGGGACTTAGGAATCTTTTACAGGAATTCAAGTATTTTGAAAAAGGACGCTACGCCAGTTCCGAAGATCTGTATAATGCACTCTATACTGTTACTCCAGATTCTTTAAAATATAAAGTAGACGACGGATTTAAGGAAATTGTGCTTTATGAAAACAGGGTGATGGATGCCAAAACAAAAGCCTTAGATAATGGCAAATGGGAAACCACTTTTACAGTAAATTCCAAGAAAATCTATTACGACGACACCGGAAAGGAAAAAGAGGTTGATAAGAAAAAGAATTTGGTAGATGTTGGCCTTTTTGGAGAAGACGAAACCAATGATGATGGCATTACGGTCAAGAAGCCGTTTTTCTTTGAGCTAAAGTGGCTTTCTGCTGGAGATAACACATTTACCATTACTACAGACGAAAAGCCCTTAAAAGCTGGAATTGACCCTTACAATAAACTCATAGACCGGAATTCTGACGATAACTTGAAGTCGGTTGGGGAATAGGACCATTAAGGAACAGCATAATAAGAATGATTAAGGGCAGTTTAAACTGCCCTTAACTATATCATAATCTCCCCAACCAAATAACAAACCGCCTTCCCAGATATTTTCACACGTTTCCCTAAATATTCGCAAGACAAATCGCCACCTCGTTGCGATAATTGTTTTGCAGTCAATGTTGTCTTTCCCAATTCCTTTGCCCAATACGGAGTAAGGGTCGTATGTGCCGATCCTGTAACCGGATCTTCCGGAACACCACATTTAGGCGCAAAGAAACGCGATACAAAATCCACATTGCTTCCAGGTGCTGTAACGATTACGCCACGGCAATCCAATTGGTCTAAAAGATGAAAATTAGGACGAATTCCTTCAACCTGCTCTTGGGTTTCATAGATCAACATATAATCGGTCTTGCCTTTAAAGGTTTTTAGTGGATTTAAACCAATGGCTTCGTTAATCGCGGTAACAGTCTCAATAGTAGTTATTTCGTCTGTTGGAAAATCCATGGTCATACTTCCATCCGTATTTTTTACAACAAGTAATTCTCCACTTCTAGGGGAAATAAACCGAATAGTATTTTGTTTGTGATCGTAATAATTGAAAAGTGTAAAAGCCGTTGCTAACGTAGCATGTCCGCAGAGGTCAACTTCCAATTCTGGCGTAAACCATCGTAGGTCATAAACATCTCCGTTCGGAACTGCAAATGCCGTTTCGGCAAGATTGTTTTCTGCTGCTATTTTCTGCATTAGTTCATCTGGCAACCATTCGGTGAGG